>Ga0070731_10000167_pt1 | contig 117858 bp, 103 predicted proteins | sample Coa_R1_2_FD_66448 | JGI IMG/M metagenome (GOLD analysis project Ga0070731, IMG submission 66448) | Surface soil microbial communities from Centralia Pennsylvania, which are recovering from an underground coalmine fire - Coalmine... | ecosystem: Environmental > Terrestrial > Soil >... | reverse complement strand
GAACGCGAGGCCCGCAAACTGCGGGTCGAGCCCAAACGCAGTCGGCAATCGGTGATCGCAGCGAACTTAGTTGAGAAAGCGATGGCCGATGCCAGAATGTTGATTTTTCTGAATGAGCCGCGCGAAGCGGAAGCCGCGCTCGTCCAAGTCGCTAACGAAATCGCTCTCGTATCATCAGAACTGAGATCTCAGGTCGAAACACTGCGGCGCGATATCCAGGAGAAGCTTAACGAGCAGCCGCTGACCGATTCCTCTACGGCTACCGTTGCCCAGGGCAGCCCCTTCAAAGAACCTGAGTCCGCAACCGTATTCGGCCAACCTGATCTCCCCGAAGTTGAGGTGAATCGGCGCGATGCGCGGGAGCCAGCGCTACCCGCTGCGACCGAAGTTGCCGCATCCGAACTGTTGCAAGAACTCACCACGCCTCATGGTGGGGTTCGCTGGGTTTGGGTGCTGGCCGGCGCTGTCGCAGCAATACTCGTTGCGGTGGGAGCTTGGGTACCACATCGATCCAAAGCCGAAAATCGGTCCAAGGCAATTGTGCCTGCTGTTAGTACACAGGCTCCGTCGGCGATGGTGAGTTCGTATCTGCAAATCAATGCCGAACCTTGGGGTACGGTAAAGCGGGTTGCCTCGCTGGATGGAAAGTCCGTATTGGAGCTTGATGATGTTACCCCGCTCCGCGTAGCTCTTCCGGCAGGTGAATATACTGTGGTGGTTGAAGGACCAAACAAGGAGACCGAAACCCTTAAAGTCGAGGTTCCGCAGCAGGGTGGACAATCCTCTTTCGTACTATTCAAAAAGCCGGATATTGAAAAAATCATCGGCCCGCAGTAGATCCGCAGCTTAGAAATTCATCTGCTCGTACGCTTTCAGAATTTTCGGCGAGATATCTTCATTGTTAGCCTTGAAGCCCTCCTGCTTCGCTGCTCGGAATTCGTTGGCCGCTTCGTCGCGTAAAGAAGAATCCTTCTCACCATCCAGAAAGAATCGCGAGATCTTGCTGGCGCCGGAATAGAAATGTGCGAGATCCTGATGCTCACTGGCTTCCTGCACATACGCCGCCAGGTACATATCTGCATCGTCGTAGTTACCCGAGTAGAATGCCGAGATTCCCTCTTCCAGGTCCAATAGGATGGCGTGCGCGTTTGGGCCGCCTGGCCCATCTGTCTTGATGCGTGCAGCCTCCTGATAATTTGCGCGAGCCTGATCATATTTGGAAGCGCGGAGATCCTGTTCCGCCTGCTTCATAAAGAACTGGTAGCTTTCAATCTGTTGAGCAAACTGCTTGGCTTTGCCTTCGTCGCTGCCGGTCACATTTTGAAATAATTGCGCGGCGCGGACAAAATCATTGTTTTGGTAGGCAGCAGTTGCTGCGGCAAAGGATTTTTTGGTAGCACGCACTTCTGTCTGGCTGGGTTTTGGCAGATCGCGCAAATCAGGTGTTATCTCCGCCAGCTCTCGCATTTGCTCACACATATGCAAAGCTTCATCCCCATTGCACAAATACCCCGGATTGTCGTTGGCCAATGGACAGCTGTAGAGAACCGCTTGTTTGTAGTGATGCGCGTGGGCTGCTTCCTGGGCTTTTTGGCAAAATTGTTTGCTCCAATCTCCGTTAGTGGCCACGGTTTGCCGCTGTAAGGTGGCTTCCAGGGCCTTGGCCTTGTCAATCTTGCCTTGCGGATCCCATGGCCCATCACTCTTGATGGTTAGAGCTTGTTCAAACTGCTTGATTGCAAATTCCAGATTCCTCGAGTCAAGTTCATCCGCACTTCGATTCAACACACTTTCGCCGAGCGTCATCGCTTCGCGGTAGGCTTTAATGCGGCTCAGGTATTGCTTCGCGTCATCTGCATGCCGTCCCTGCACCGTTGCAAATGACTTCTCCGCCTGGGCAAAAGCGTTTTTGCTGTAAGCCTGGACTGCCTGATCGAAGAGTTGGTCCTGAGCGTCTTGGGCGAAACTCGCGGCAATCAGAAAGAGGATGCAAATCGTCGGTGCAAGCAGTATCGGTTGCCATGACAGATGACGGGAAACTCTGACCGGGTTTGGGCTGCTGCGTATCATGATTAACGTTGCACCGAAACGATGTGTGCCCGCCGGTTCTGCTTCCAGCAGGATTCATTGGGTTCATGACAAAATGGCCGCTCTTTGCCATAGGTCACTGTATCGATCCTTGCGGCATCCACGCCCGCTTTCACCAGCGCCTCTTTCACTTCATTGGCCCGGATGTCCCCGAGTGCGAGATTGTAGTTTGTCGACCCGAGTTCGTCGCAATGACCCTCGATCATTACGTATAAATCCGGATGCTGGTTCAGAAACTTGGCATCATTGAGAATCGTGCTCCGCTGATCGGAACGAATGGTGTATTGATCCAGATCAAAAAATACATCCTGACGCTCGTTCTGCTCCGCGAAGAAGTCATCGGAACGCACAGGTAACGAGGTGCCCGTAGCAGCTACCGTGATGCGCGCAACGGTTTCTTGAGTTCCGCCAGGACCGGTCGCAATCAATCGGTAATCGGTAGAATCGGTTGGATTCACGGTCTTGGATCCATTTGCATCGACCTTGCCAAGCGGCTCGATTCGCACCTCCGTGGCATTCTCGGTTTTCCAATTGATGGTCGCCGAGCCGCCAGGTTGCACCATCGCCGGATTCACCTCGATCGATGTCGTAGGAGCGGGTGGCGGGGGTGGTGGAGGCGCGGCCTGGCTGACCCTCGTTTTATTGCCACAGCCGGTGACGGTCACTACAGTGAATAGCACCGTCACAAGAACAAAGCTCGCGGTTGAGCGAGCTGGGCGTACTTTGAAGAACCGGAAGAAATTCATAGCATGTGTCCTTCTCGACAGCCCTCATGGAAACCGTCTTGAACAGAGCGGTCACCAGCACCGGACGGTTTCGCCGGAGAGGATGCCAAGCGTAGACACAGACATAAAGTCCTAAAGGAACTGGAGTTTACGTGGCGCATACGCTCTCCAGGGGAAGGGCCGGGTGCGACTTAAGGATGTCCTACAGGCGCACCATAATACCCAAACTTATGCGGAAGTCAAGGCCAGTGGAGCGGAGGGTAGGGGTGCTTTTGTGCTAAAGCACGATTACCCGAGTTTTAGGGGATGCTTCGTGGCGTCGTTCAATCGCGGACAGTACGCCGTGGTGTTCTCATCCCGGAAGGCACTGGGACATTCTTTGCCAGAGCTGGTTCTTGGTCGGCAGCTTTCGTCGCATTCTTTGCTTTAAACTGCTGCCCGCTAGCGTCAAGCAATGGGATTTTGCAATCTTCGCAGGTCCAATCCACACTTTCTGCTGCGCTGCGGGAGTACTGATGGTTGCAATTGGAGCAAATCCAGGTCGCCAATTCCTGCTGAACAGCCTGGGTGGCGCCGTCCATGGAAGCGATAAATTGTAGACCAGCGATTTCGCGGCGAACCCGGGCGAGATCTGCTTCCTTTTGTTCTAAAACTTGATAAACGTCCTTCATCCGCTGCTCCTCGCCAAGAGGACAAACCATCGTTGTGGTGCTGGGAGAACGAAGTTAGGAAAACGGCAAATTCTGGAAGCGACACTATACCTAGGATTTTATGGAGAGACAATCCAGTGCACACCACTTGTTACTAAATGAACAAAGCTCGTGCAAGTTCCGGCGAGGTCAATAAGTGCCATGGGGATATTTCAACACTTGAAGCGCTGTGGATACTGCAAACTTTTGAGTTTCACTTGCCCCCGTGGCACGTTGACCTTCTTTTCTAGCCCACCTAACATGTCAGGCCAATGACCACCGAGGTCTCAACTCGGGTCTCCGAAACGATGTCGCATGCCAGGAGGTGTTCGTGTCGATAAGCCGGGCCATCGCGAACTGCCCCACCCTTCGGCCTTCATTTCGCAAGGTCTGGATACTTGCCGCAGCGATGCTTACCTTGTCAGCGGCGCTGGCGCAGCAGAGTCCGCGTTCCGACGACGGTGCTCACGTGCTCGCGCTGGACAATTCTTGGAACCGCGCTCTGGAGGCGAAAGATATCAGGGCTCTCGACCTGCTTCTAGACGATACGCTTAAGTCTGTGGACATCGATGGCAGCATGCAGTCGAAGCCTGAATTCCTGGCCAGCATTAAGGCGTCCGACTACCGTCCCGCGCACGCCGTAACCGAACAAAGCTCAGCCGAGGTTTATGGCGACTCAGCGGTAGTAGTCGGAATCTTTCGCACCACGGGCGTGGACAAAGGCAAGAAGTACGCCAGACGCGAGCGCTTTGTCGATACCTGGGAAAACATCAAGGGCACATGGAAGTGCGTCGCAACCGTTACCGTACTGATTCCCACCAGGCAATCCGCAGATTAGAACGGCTAGTGCTGCCCCCACCGCACCCTAGGGGAATCAGGAAGAGGGTCAAAAAAGTCCCAGGGCCTGAAAAGTTGCTCTGGGATTTTTCTAGGCACGACTGAATGCGCCGGTTGCCTATTCTGGCGCCACTTCCGCCAGGAATATGTCCGCTGCTCCTGTGCCGTTTAATGTGATGGTTCCAAACTGCGCGGTGCTTTGATAAGCACCGGTCACGAAGACTCTGCCGTTGGGACCAACAGCCAGCACGGGGCTAAATACCGTGTTATTTCCGATCCAGGCTCCGGCATTTTCTCCTTTCCTCTTCCAGACCCGCTTGTCCCCACAGAATTTCGACACGAAAACATTTTGCGGATAAATCGGCCCTTGAGAGATTCCGGTGACATATAGTGCGTCCTTTTGGTTGTAAGCCAGCCCGGTGACAGCTTCCTGGTTGTCTCCTCCGAGTCGACGCGCTCTTTGCAGCACTCCGTCCGTGTTGTAAGTGGCAAGGATTCCGTTCATCGTGTATGAATTTGTGAAAGCACCATCACTCAGCGTGCGATTCTCACCCGGAGGCATGGAGGTGACAATAGTCTCCTCCTCGCTGGGCGATCCATAGTTGATGTTTCCGAAGTAGCCTCCCATGGTGACCTCGCCGCTGTGGCTCACCGCGACTTTGCTGGCGTTGCATTTGTATCCGCCGATATGATTTACCCACTTGGCATTGCCTTCCGTATCGTACTTGACCAAGAAGCAGTCATCGGGAAAGTCGCCCGTAGTTTGAGCGGGGCTGAAGCCAGCCACCGTTATGTCTGCGCCGTCATTGCTAGAGAAAGTAGTTTGGTCTTCCATCCAGCCGGCCACGTAGACGTTATGCATTTCGTCGACGGCGACTCCCTGCGGGATACTGTTCGGGCTGGCTTCGTTGACTTGACCCCACTGGAAATTTCCTTCGGTGTCAAATTTTGCCAGGATCATGTGCCATGTGCCGACACCGGAAACGGTGCTAGATGCTCCATTCTGCGAAGAGAATGTGATATCTCCTTGGGTCACGCCATCGATGTAGACAGTTCCCGCAGCACGGTCCACAGCTAGTGCGTTACCACCGTTTACCGTCCCCGCGCAGCAGGCGATGATCCCGGTCTGCAGCCAAACCAGAGCACCGGAAGGAGTGTACTTTGCCAGGAAGATGGTCGATCCATATCCGCCCATCACGGTCTTAGTGACACCGTTGGCGGAGCCGAACACGGCACTGGCACCGGTGAACGCACCTGTAACATAAAGGTTCCCAGCGTCATCAAGGTCGACATCGGTCTCCCAATCGTCCTGAGGTCCGCCGGATTGTATTACCCAAAGCAGCTCGCCGGTAGGCGTGTATTTGGCAAGGTACATATCCAAGCCGCCTGCGGATGTGAGCGTAGTACCTGCGAACTGTATCGTTCCGCTGAACGTGCCGGTAACGTACAGGTTGCCTTCTGGTCCGGCCTTAACTGAGCGACCGATATCGTCGCACTGGCCGGTGTTGCAGGAGTTTCCGCTGCCCTGAGTACTGATCGCAAATATCCAGGACGGGGACTCGGCATACGCCGCAATCGTCATTCCCCAAAGGAGAATCAGCAATGTTGTCAAATTAGCGAGAGAGAGGTGGTCGCGCATGTTTTTCATGGGAATAAACCTCCGCTGAATTGTTCGGTACCTGGCCCCAGTTCGAACTAGACATGCCGTTCGAAGCTTTTTCGATTCACAGTCGTAATGCGAATGGCCGCGGGGGAAGAGGGCCACAGAGAGATTAAAAACTCGTGCCAAGCAGCCTCCGCTGCAGCACTAATCAAAACTTTTTTAATCGAGAACGCGAATCGGGGGAGAACCTGTGGAGCTTTGAAATGCACTGTAGGGACGGCAGGAAGAAATTGTCAAGCTCCATCTGCGAAAAAATCGAAATATCCTGCCAGCCCCGCTTAAATATTCAACACTCCCATGTGAACGTAACAGCTCTTCGTTGACGGGCTTGTTCTGATCCTTCATATTTCCGCCACATGACTGGTCAAACCATTTCGAATTTTCGGTTTCCCTGGGCCGGTGGCCCACCCACTTTCGAGCCACACCCGGTTGGGCCATTCCTGGAAAAGAGGGACCGGCCCTAAAATCCTGCGGCGCGCCGTGGGGGCGCGGCCAATGCGGGCCAACGGACGATGTTGGCTAGAGCATTTCCGCAGATCCTGGTTCTTACACCTCTCAAAATCACAAGGAGAGACAAATGAAAGCAGCAGCCATCGGGACATGTTTTTTGACAGTTGTAGCAGCCGTTGCACTCGCAATCTGTCCGTCCGCCAGTAAGGTGGAACAAACAATCACATCTAATCCTCCCCAATTCTTCCACGGCGCTCCGGGTCGCCGGGCGCCGGGACGCAACGCTTTTATCGATGGCGTGACTAGCGTGAAGTATTACAACTGGGGAGGCTATGCGGTTACAGGAACGAATTTCACCGATGCCAAAGGCTCCTGGATCGTGCCTACGGTCAACTGCGCTAAGAGCCCGAATGCCTGGGTCGTGTTCTGGGTAGGGATTGATGGTTTCTCCAATAGCACTGTAGAGCAAATTGGAACTTTGACTTGGTGCAATCGAACCACGGCTCAGTATTACACCTGGTATGAGTTTTATCCCGCGATACCCATCACCTACATTTCCACGGTTACCTCCAGCCCGGGTGACAAAATCTCTGCCGAAGTTCACTACAACGGTTCAGAATTCACCTTAACCCTCACCGACGAAACTACAGGCAAGAAATTTACGATTACCCAAGCCGATTCATCCGCACAGCGGGCTTCTGCCGAGTGGATCGCGGAGGCACCTAGCGCCAACTGTTGTGGTTATCTGAACCTGGCAGATTTCACCAAGGTGAGTTTCGGCAATGACTACACAGCCATTAGCGGCACAAACACAGCAAAAGACAGCGCCACCAGCGGAACCATCAGCGCTTTCGGATCCGCGATAAATAAAATCACGCAAGTGGACGACACCCTTTACATCGAATCAACCACATCAGCCCTATCCACGGATGGTTCCAGTTTCCAAACCACATGGAAGGAATATAACTAGCTCAAACGCGGCGGGTGCACTCCAAGCTGCAACGGTGCGCCCGCAGCATTTTCACACCAACCGCAAACAAGACTCGCCAGCTGATGCGCTTTGGGCTAGCTAGCCTCCGCGGTTCCGCCTCGTCGTGTGATACGCCGGAGAGTCTCGGTCATTCTTGCCTTCGAGGCATTCAAAGTCGCGCGCGAGAGTTTCACGGTTCCATCGCGAACGATTGCACCGAGCAGTTTCGCAGCTCGAACCGTGGCGGCACGCCGCAACCCCTTCTTCTCAATCCGTGTCGTGCAACGGCAATATTCTTTGGTGATCATGCCCACGCGGAGGGTCAGGAATGCGTTCGCAGAACCAGAAAGTACAGAACTGGTCAGCAAGTGCATGCCGGGAATTGCGGCCACAGTCGAGCCGAAGATCGTCCCAACCAAAACGTCGACATCGATGTCCTCGATACCGGCGGCGATAAAGGCTGTGGACGCGACATTTGCGTATAGCTGCACGAAATCCCGGAGTGAGGGCCGTTGATAGTAGACGTGCGCAATCTGCCAGATAAGCCGGGTTTGCGCGGCGAAGACGACCAGCACGTCCAAGCGTCCGCTTTGCAAAACGGCGGTACTAAGAAAAACCGCCGAAGCAGTAGATGTGACAACGTTGTCGGCGTGCTTATCGAGAACCTCCAGAGCCGCCTCAATGTCAGTTGCCGAATCCAGTGCCGTGCCTCGCAGGCGAGGGTTGCGCGACAGCCGTCTCTTGAAATCCAGAAGAAAGCGGTCGTAAGCCTCACCCTCAGATTCTGTCGGCGGCGCCATGCGTTTCGGCAGCCGGAACCAGAGCACCAAGGGCGTGATCAGCAGAATGAGGTAGGTGAAAACCAGCGCCCACATCACGCCTTGGCCGAAAACGGGATTTACCGTTCGGGCCGACTGAACGATTTGCATGGTCTGGTTGAACACAAACACAGTAAACACAACCAGAGTGAAAACCGAGAACATTACAAAGATTCTTCTTAGCGTTGTAGTCATGTTGGCTCCGGATTCGAAGGAAATATCTATGTTACGCTCGCTTGAAAGTAGGCTGTTGAGGCGTCCGGTCGGATGGGAAGTACGATGAAGTTCGCTTTTCTAAAGGAGACCCCGTGAGCAAATCAAATCTGCTCTGGCGAGTTTGCTGGCTGACCGCCTGTTTGGCCATAAGCTCCGCGTGCCAGCCTGCGTTGGCGTCTGAGGCTCATCACACACCGAGAATTCGCACCATCACTGCATTCGTGAGGATTGAGCCCGCGAATTACGAACAGCAGATTGCGGAAGCGGTGGCGATGCTTCATCAGGCGAAAGCCTTATTTGAACAGGGCGGTTACGAGGTTGAGACCATCCGCATTACGACGCAACCGTTTTCGAAGTATGTGAGCGGGCGATCGTCAGCCGAAGCTCTGGAATTTGTTGAACGGCTGGACGAGCTGTCAAAAAAAGATTCCTTCATGCTGAATATCGGGCCACTGGCCCCATCCGAATCGTCGGATTCAGCAAAAGTGAAGTTGCTCGGTGAAATTTTGGCCCATACACGAGTGCACGCGAGCGTGGTCGTCGCGGATGACAACGGAGTGCATTGGGATGCGATTGGCGCGGCGGCGCAGGTCATAAAGTACCTCGAGAACCACAGTCCCAATGGCGCAAACAATTTTGATTTCGCTGCGGCGGCGATGGTGCCGGCGAACGTTCCATTTTTCCCGGCGTCGAATCATGACGGTCCCGGGCACGAGTTCTCAGTCGGGTGGGAGGCAGGCGCATTTGTTCAAGAGGTCTTCGCAGCCGCCAACCACGACATGCAACTGGCGCAGGAACTGTTATCGAAAGCATTTCAGCAACAGGCGCGAGTGGTAGACGGCATTGCAAACGAGATTGAAAAGAAAACTGGCTGGAAGTATATGGGCTTGGATACTACGCCAGCGCCGAACACAGATTCGTCGATCGGTGCCGCGATTGAGACGCTGACCGGGGCCAGGTTCGGTTCCAGCGGAACACTCTCGGCCGCGGCGGTAATCACCTCGGCGGAACGTTCGATCTCAGTCAAGCGCGCAGGGTATTCGGGTCTGATGTTGCCGATTCTCGAAGACCCGGTGTTCGCTGAAAGATGGAGCGAAGACACCTTCGATCTTGACTCTCTGCTGGCTTACTCGGCAGTATGCGGCACGGGGCTGGATGCAGTTGCATTGCCCGGAGACGTTACACAGCAGCAACTGGAACGCATCATAGGTGACGTGGCGAGCTTGGCTTTCAAGTGGCACAAACCTCTTACGGCGAGGCTGATCCCGGCACCGGGTAAGAAAGCAGGAGAAAAAACCGATTTCGATTTCGGCATCTCTTTTCCGAATACCACATTAAGGGCAGTTCCGTAAGCACTCCATCGCTATGTTTAAATGCGATCGGCTATCGTCGCGTATTGACAGGCGGCCCACAAACAGGCACACTCGCGATTCGCCGCGCTGCCTGCGGCCGTGGGGATGCAAATGAAAATCAGACTCGCCGTTCTGATCATAGTTTTCCTGCTTGGCTCTCTGTCAGCCCAACAGTCCGGTGCACAGAAACGTTTCATAACTGAAAAAGATCTGTTCGATTTTGTTTGGGTCGCGAACCCCCAGGTCTCGCCAGACGGTACCCGGGCTGCATTTACTCGTGTCAATTGCGATGACAAGCGCACTGGATACGAGACCTCGATATGGGTTGTCGAGACCAGCGGCAAGGAAGCTCCGGTCAGGATGACGAATGGCAAACACGACGCTCAACCGCGCTGGTCACCCGACGGAAGATCTCTGGTGTTCGTTCGCGGAGGGGACAAAGACGAAAGCGGTAAGCCAAAACCGGCGCAACTAGCGATACTTTCACTCAGTGGAGGTGAGGCTCGAGTGCTCACCGATCTGCCCAAGGGCGCTTCGGATCCAACCTGGTCGCCTGATGGCAGTCGCATCGCTTTCGTCAGCACAACCACAACGGAAGATATCGAGAAAGCTAAGCGCAAGAAAGATGCCGGAAAGGGCGAGGATGCGCACGAATCCGATGTGCATGTTATCAGCCGTGCGGTCTACCGAGACAATGACGAGGGCTATCTCGATTTCAAGCGCCATGACCACATCTGGGTTCTCAATGTTCCTGGTCCTGCCGATGACATGCCCAAACCGGTGCAACTTACGACCGGCAACTACGATGAAGGCGAACTCGTCTGGAGCCGCGACGGCGCTCGCATCTATTTCCTGACCCGAAGGATTGACGAACCTTATTACACGCTTCCCAGCACCGACATCTACTCGGTGCCGGCGTCAGGTGGGAACATTGAGAGGCTCACAGCCGTGCCCATGAATATCGGCGATCTGGTTCTTAGTCCGGACGGACGGAAGTTTGCCTTTCACGGCTCGGTTTCTGAGCCGATTCGCTCGTATTCGGAACCCGATCTTTGGGTCATGGATGTAGCCCACGACGCGAAACCGCAAAATTTGACGTCGAATTATGACTTCGATATGGGTGGATCGGTTTTCGGGGACAACTTGGCGCCACGTGGTGGCGGTGGGCGCGCACTCTATTGGTCGCGTGATGGCCAGTGGCTTTACGACCACGTCGAAAAACAGGGGAGGACGCCAATCGTGCGGGTAAACACGAACACTGGTGCGGTAAGTGATGTGACGCGAGGCGATCAGGCGGTAGTCGATTTCGCTCTCAATGCGGACGCGAACACCATCGTGGCGCTGATCTCGTCCCCGGTGATGATCGGTGATCTTTTTGCGGTTTCCAGTGACGGCGCGCAAACCCGCATCACGGATTTCAATGAGAAACTTTGGTCGCAACTCAATTTGACTGCGCCGGAGGAGATCAATTACACGAGTTTCGACGGAAAGCGCATTCAAGGCTGGATACAGAAACCGCCGGACTTCGATGCCAGCAAAAAATATCCTCTGATTCTCGACATTCATGGCGGTCCGCATACGGCGTACGGCTGGGTTTTCGATCACGAATTTCAATGGATGGCTGCGAAAGGCTACGTCGTGTTCTACCCCAACCCGCGGGGATCGACCAGCTACGGCCAGGAATTTGGAAACATTATTCAGTATCACTATCCCGGTGACGACTATCGCGACCTGATGGTTGGGGTGGATGAGTTGCTAAAGCGCGGCTACATCGATCCGAAAAAGCTGGGCGTGACCGGCGGTAGCGGGGGTGGTGTGCTTACGGATTGGACAATCACCCATACGGACCGCTTCGCCGCGGCCGTATCGCAGCGCGACATTTCCAATTGGGCCTCATGGTGGTACACAGCCGATTTCACCCTCTTCCAGCCAGAATGGTTCAAAGCGCCACCGTTTGAGGATCCGCAAGACTACAACAATCGCTCGGCGATCACTTTTGTAAAAAATATTCACACTCCGGCCCTCTTCGTGCTGGGACAATCGGATTATCGGACTCCTCAGGATTCGGGCGGTGAGCAATTGTTCCGGGCGCTGAAATATATGAAACGCCCAACTTCTATGGTCGTGTTTCCACGCGAGACGCACGAGTTGTCGCGCTCGGGGGAACCGTGGCACAGGATCGAGCGGTTGGAATATATCGTGGGTTGGTTCGATAAATGGATGATGGGTGTACCCCATCCCGAGTTCGATGTTAACCCTCCGCAATCAGCGTCGGCATCGTCGAACTAGGGCGTGAGTCTAGATGCTTGAGGATCGCGCGCTCGTGTTGTTCTCGTACCGGGGACGACCTAGGTGGAGTATTCTGCATTGATGCGCACGTAATCGGTGGTCAGGTCTGTAGTGAGGTATGTGGCTGTGGCGCGGCCTCGGCCGATCTGAACGCGGATTTCATACTTCGGCCTGCACATTTCCGCATGAATTTTTTCTGCGGGAAAAGTCCGGCGCTGACCACGACAGCAGACCAATTCGCGTCCGATGAAGATGTTGACTTGGCGCGGGTCGATCGGAACGCCTGACCTGCCCACCGCAGCCAGAATCCGGCCCCAGTTGGGGTCGGCGCCAGCAAGAGCGGTTTTCACCAGCAGCGAGTGCGCGATAGTACGAGCGATCTGCTGGCCCTCGTCGCGAGTTCTCGCTTGCTCAATCTTCAATCGCACGACGTGCTGAACGCCTTCGCCGTCGGCAACGATTTGTTCGGCTAACGAGCGACAAACATCGAGCAGTGCTCTTTGAAACTTGGATTGTACCGCCGCAGCGCGCAGATCGACACCGCTCTGGCCCGATGCCATGAGCAGCACGGTATCGTTCGTAGAAGTATCGCCATCGACCGAGATGCAGTTGAAAGTCTCGTTGCAGGTGTTTCGCAACAGACGCGTTAACTGAGCCGGTGTTGCCGCCAGATCGGTAAACAGGTACACCAGCATGGTGGCGAGCTGCGGATGAATCATCCCGGAACCTTTAGCAAGCCCCAGAAGATTGATGGTGCGATTTTTGGCAGTGAAGCGAGCCGAAGCGAGTTTGCGCCTCGTGTCGGTGGTCATGATCGCTTCAGCGAAATCGCAAACTGCCTCGTCAGCCGCTGCCAGGCTGGCAACCAGGTCCGACGTTTGTGGAGTGATCTTCTCGACGGGCAGTGGCACGCCGATAATGCCAGTCGAGGAAGGGAAGACTGCTTGCGGTGGGATTTGCAGGAGTTTTGCGATCGCGGAACAAACGCCCTTGCAGTTTCGAACACCTGTGGAACCGGTGGCGCAATTGGCATTCCCAGAATTCACGATGAGAGCACGAATGCGGCCCCGAGAAGCACGCAGGAACTCCCGCCCGACCTCGATGGGCGCGGCGAACACACGATTGCTGGTGAACAATGCGGCAGCGGTCGTGCCGGGAACACATTCGACGAGCGCCAAGTCGGGGCGGCCGCTGGCCTTGATGCCAGCTGATGCGGCAGAGAAACGGAACCCCAAAGGCAGATGGATAGCGGGTAGATCGCCTGGCTTCATGCCTGAAGCTTCACCAGCCAACTGGGCGGCTCAGGAAGAATGGCGAACTTCGGTAGCTCCCCGCGAACCATGGCAACTTCATCGCAGGAATGGAATCGTGGACAGACCCAGCAGTCCTTGCGGACTTTATCTGGCAGGTCTTCCCGTTGGGCAGCGGCGAAACCGAGTCGGCTAAAAAAATCGGGCTTGCGCGTGAAAAGGCAAATGCACTGGACGCGATGTCGTCTCGCCTCCATCAAAAGAGTTTTGACCAGGTGTTGACCGCCACCTTGGCCTTGAGCCCACGGTGCGACCGTAATCGAACGAATCTCGGCGAGGTGCAGGCCATAAAGATGAAGTGCGCCACAACCAATGATGCGTCCGGCATCCTCGAGAACGACGAAGTCACGGACGTTTTCGCAGATTTCTGCCAGGCTTCGCGGCAACAGCGTGCCATCCGCCGAGTAAGTGCTGATGAGGTCGTGCACCTGTTGTGCATCCGGCAGAATCGCCTTACGCGTGCGCATTCACCCTCTCGCGCAAAGATTCAATTTTCTGTCTGGCATCGGCGAGCGCTTGTTTAACTCTGGCCGGAGCCGTCCCGCCCGGAACATCGTGAATTGCCAAAACGGCGTTCAACTTTAGAGAATCGTAAAGATCCTGGTTGAAGTTTGGGCTGAAACTCCTCAGTTGTTCCAGTGATAAATCTTGAAGCTCGCAATTCTGCGCGATGCACAGCTGAACCGCTTTGCCGATCGCCTCGTGCGCCAGCCGCGCGGGGACACCGCGTTTGACCAAGTAGGTTGCCGCCGCCCACGCGTTCATGAATCCCGAGTCGGCGGCTTCTTGCATGCGCTCATCGTTCAACTCGGCAGATTTCATCCAGCCGGCGACGAGAGGAAGCAGCGATTCGATTGTCTCGACGGCATCGAACAGAGGCTCCTGCGTTTCCTGCAAGTCTTTGTTGTAAGCAAGCGGCAGGCCTTTGACGGTAATAAGGAGTGTTGTGGCGTTCCCGATCACTCGAGCCGATTTTGCGCGGGTGAGTTCGAGCAAGTCGGGATTCTTTTTCTGCGGCATGGCGCTGCTTCCGGTCGAATATGCTTCGGGTAGGCGGACGAAGCCGAATTCCTCCGAAGAAAACAGAATCATCTCTTCGGCCCAGCGGCTCAGATGCAATGCCAGCAAGGAAAGCCCATTCACAAACTCCAGGACGAAGTCGCGATCGCTGGTGGCGTCGATGCTATTGGCGGTGATCCCCGTAAAGCCGAGCTCGCCGGCCAAACCGCGGCGATCCAGCGGCAAAGTTGCGCCAGCTGCGGCCCCTGAACCTAGCGGACAGCGATCCGTTCGCTTGAGGCAATCCGCCAGCCGTTCGGCATCACGCATGAACATTTCGAAATAAGCAAGCAGCCAATGTGCCACGAGCACTGGCTCGGCCCGCTGCAAGTGGGTGTACACAGGCATGGCGGAGTTTCCGCTGTGCTGCGCGCATTCGATCAACGCGGTACAGAATTCGGCGAGAGCGGTGCGCAAGCGGCCCGTCGAATCACGAACGTACAATCGAAGATCTGTGGCGATTTGCTCATTCCGGCTGCGGCCACTATGAAGCTTGTAGCCAGTTTCGCCGATCGACCCCACAAGCTGCTGCTCGACAAAGTGATGCACATCTTCCGCATCGGATTCGTTGACCAAGTCGGGAGATGCAGCCACTTTTTTCCCGAGCTGGTCCAATCCTTCCAGAATCGAAATCAGCTCATCGGAAGTCAGAATGCCGGCATCTTTGAGAGCTCGCGCGTGTGCGGAACTGGCGGCGATTTCGTATGGCAACAAGCGAATGTCGAACTTGAACGAGCGCTGCCATTGGTCGAATCGCGGATCAAGCGGCTGCCGAAATCGGCCAGACCACATCTTCATCGGGTCACTCCAACCTGAGTTCGTACGCGCGATCGCGACGGCAGGCCGAGAATGCGGATAAATCCGGCCGCGTCCTTCTGATCATAGCTGTCGCCCATCGTGAACGACGACAGATCGGTGCGGTAGAGCGAAAATTCGGATTGGCGGCTGACCACGGAAACGTTTCCTTTATATAAGGAGAGCGTGACCGTGCCGGTGATCTCTTTTTGTGTGGATCCAACGAACGCATCCAGGGCCTCGCGCAAGGGCGTGAACCACAGACCGAAGTAAACGAGTTCAGCATATTTCAAGGCGATCTGCTGCTTGAAGTGCGCGACCTCGCGCTCAAGGCAGATTGCCTCGAGTTCGCGGTGTGCAGCAATCAGCAGAGTTCCGCCGGGAGTTTCGTAGCATCCGCGTGATTTGATTCCCACGAAGCGATTTTCAACCAAATCTACCCGGCCAATGGCGTTGCGCGCGCCGATCTCGTTGAGCAATTCGACCAGAGACACGGGATCGAGATCCATGCCATTGACCGCAATCGGGACGCCTTGATTGAAACCAATCGTGACTTGCTCTTCACGGTCGGGCGCTTGCTGAGGGGAGTTGGTCATTTGCCAAGTGCTGGGCAGGGGAGCATTGGCGGCATCCTCGAGTTCTCCGCCTTCATGGCTCACGTGCCAAAGGTTGCGGTCACGGCTATGAATTTTTTCGCGACTCGCAGCGACCGGAATTCCGTGTTGCTCGGCATAATCGAGGCAATCCTCACGGGATTTCAACGACCACTCTCGCCACGGCGCAACGACTTTCAGTTCGGGAGCCAGGGCCTGATAGGTCAATTCGAATCGCACCTGATCATTGCCTTTCCCGGTGCAGCCGTGACCCACGGCCGTTGCTCCTTCGCGCAATGCAACTTCGACCTGGTGCTTGGCAATGACCGGGCGAGCCAGCGAAGTTCCGAGCAGATACTTGTGCTCATAGACGGCTCCGGCCTTTAAAGCTGGGAAAACATATTCGGACAAAAATTCCTCGCGCAAGTCCTCGACTACAACCTTGCAGGCGCCGGTTTTATACGCCTTCTCGACGACGGCTTCGATGTCATCGCCCTGGCCGACATCGCCGACCATCGCGATGACGTCGTAGGAGTAGTTTTCTTTAAGCCAAGGAATGATGATTGAAGTATCCAGGCCGCCAGAATAGGCGAGCACGATTTTTTCACGCATGGGCGCTCCTTGCCGGCAGGCGAGATCCGCCGGCCACGAGAAGATGTAAAGCGGCTTTCTGGACATGCAGACGATTTTCTGCCTGTTCGAAAATCAAGGAGCGGTCCGAGTCCATCACGCCATCGGTAACTTCCTGGCCTCGGTGCGCCGGCAAACAGTGCATGAACACTGCATGAGGCGCAGCCTGGTTCAACAGTTTGCTGTTCACCTGATATGGCGGGAAGATTCGAGCTCGCGCCCCGGCTTCATGCTCCTGTCCCATACTCGCCCACGCGTCGGTGTAAATAGCATCGACGCCTTTTACCGCAGTGAACGGATCCGTAAACAATTCAATCGAGGCACCCGTACACTCCGCGATTTCCCTGGCAGTGGTGAGAATGTCGTCGTCTGGTTCGTATCCCGGCGGAGTCGCGATTCGAATCGACGATCCGAGGCAGGCGGCTGTCAGCAACAACGAATGCGCGACGTTGTTGCCATCGCCGACGTAAGCCAGGCAAACGTTCCGAACATTTCCGAAACGCTGTTGGAGAGTAAAGTAGTCTGCCAACGCCTGGCACGGGTGCTCCCGATCGCTGAGAGCGTTAATGACCGGAATGGAAGAATAGAGGGCCATATCGTCGATGGTTTTCTGTGCGAAGGTGCGCAGCACAATAACATCAAACCAGCGCTCCAGGTTATGCGCGATGTCGCTGAGTTTTTCGCGAGCATCGATTCGTGCCTGCGTTTGATCAACGAAAACTGCGGAGCCACCGAGGCTCGCCATCCCGCTTTCAAACGTCAGCCGCGTGCGAAGCGATGGTTTTTCAAAGAACATCACCGCCTGTTTGCCCGCTAATGCTCTGCGGAAATCGCCCGGTCGTGATTTCATGATTTGGGCGAGTTGCAAAACGGCGTCAACGCCAGTCGGGCCAAGGTCGGTGGTGGAAAGCAGATCGGCGCAGCAAAATAATTTTGGAATGGCCGAGCCGATACTGCGGCTGGCCGTAACAGTTTGCGTGTTCAACTCTTTCTCCTTGCGGAAGGTGTTTGCTTGAGGAAGCGTCTGTCTCTGGAAAACTTCGAGAGAGTTTCATCGAGTGCTCGAATCACTTCATCCACGTGCTTGTTCTGAATGATGTAAGGCGGCAGGAATCGCAGGACCGTGTCGTTGGTCCGATTGATCAGAATTTGTCGCTTTAACATCTCGGAAACTGTTGCTTTGGCAAGATCGGCGGAGTTCAACTCGAGCGCGAGCATCAGACCCATTCCACGCACGGCGACGACACAAGCATGTTTAGCTTTGAGCCATTCCAGCTTGACGCGAAAGTAGCTACCGGCTTCGTTGATGTGTTCTAAAGACCGATCAAGGACCTTTAGAAATTCGATGGCAACCGCACAGGTCAGCGGCCCGCCGCCAAACGTACTGCCATGCATGCCGGGATGAATTGCATTCGCGATCCGGTTGGTCGTGAGAATGGCACCCAGTGGCAAGCCCCCAGCTAACGGCTTTGCCACGGTCACAATGTCCGGCTGCATCCCATAATGTTGGTAAGCAAAATGGCGGCCGGTACGGCCCAGGCCGCACTGAATTTCGTCGAGTAGGAGCAAAGCTCCGCTGCGCTTCGTCAAATTTTGTGCCGCATGCAGAAATTCGGGACTGACTGGCCGAATCCCACCTTCGCCCTGAATAGTCTCGATGCAAACGGCACACACGCTGCCGTCGAACTTGCGTTTCAGATCGGCGATGTCATCAAAATCAACAAAAGTTACCCCGGGCAGCATGGGACCAAACGGATCGCGATACTTCGCCTGACCCGTGGTGGCGAGAGATCCGAACGTGCGTCCGTGAAAGGAATTCTCGAGTGCGAGAATGCGCCATTTCGGCTTGTGGCCGTTTGTCCCCAACGTGCGCGCGTATGCGCGGGCAAACTTCAAAGCTCCTTCCCAGGCTTCGGTGCCGCTGTTGCAGAAAAATGCGCGATCAAGTCCGGAGACTCGGGTGAGTCGCTTCGCAAGTTCCGCCTGGTATTCATGAAAAAACAGATTACAGACGTGAATCAGGCGGCCGGCTTGACGCTTTAAAACTCGCTGGATCGCCGGATGCCCGTACCCCAGCGCGTTAACGCCAATGCCGCTCAAGAAGTCGAGATAGCGCAGCCCACGCGAGTCCCACAGATAAACTCCTCGACCTTTTTCGAACAGGACCTTCTGACGGTCATAGGTGGGCAGGAGGAGTTGGCCTTCGGAGCGGATGATAGTCGGCAGACTCATGCGTGCGTGACCTCCGTCCCGCATTCGAGCTTGCTGAAATAAAATTCGGGTAAGACTTCCGCCTGTTGAGCGGGAAGGATACGCACTCGTCCAACTCCGCGGCGCAAGGCCTGGGTGCAGGCTTCCAATTTCGGCAGCATGCCACCGGTAACGACGGAGTCAGCAACCAGACCCGCCACCTCCTTGGTGTTCAGCCAGCGCATGACGACGCCATCGGCATTTTTCACCCCGGGGACGTCGGTGAGAAAAATCAAAGCGTCAGCATGGCAAGCGACGGCGCAAGTGGCGGCCATCTGGTCGGCATTCACGTTGTAGTATTCGCCATCCATGCCAAGCGCGATCGGGGAGATCACGGGAATGCCACCTTGCTGCCAGACGATGTCAAGCCAGCGTGGATCGGCTGCACAGATTTCACCGACAAAGCCGAGATCGAAGCCGGTGTTTTGTTTCTTGCGGGCGCGGAACATCATCCCGTCACCGCCGCAGAGTCCCAGCGCCGGCAGACCCTCGGCTTCGATTGCGGAAACCAGTTTCTTATTCACAATTCCCGACAAGACCATGACCGCGACGTCGCGGGTCATGGCATCCGTAACTCGCAAGCCATTTACAAAATCACTTTCGTGGCCGAGCTGTTTCAGAATGCGGGTAAGAGCGCTGCCTCCACCATGCACAACTGCAACCCGATGGCCATCTTTCGCCAACTCTGCCACAGCGTGAGCGCACTTCCGACGCGTGGAAGGGTTGTCAAGCGCGGCACCACCGATTTTGACTACGACTTTCATCGCAGTCCCTCTTCTTCGCTCCATCCGTACATCAGGTTCATATTCTGAACAGCCTGCCCTGCTGCGCCTTTGAGCAAATTGTCGATGCAGGAAACCAGCACCAAGCGGCGGCCATCGTCAGCCAGGCAAAATCCAATATCGCAATAGTTCGTGTTCAGTGAAAACTGAATCTGCGGCAGGTTTGGCGGCCGGAAGATCCGGATCCAACGCCGTCCGGAATAAAAATCGCGAAAGCACGCCTCGATCTCTTCCTCAGTTGCGCAGCGGTTCAGGTGAACGTACATCGTTGAGAGGATGCCGCGAGGAATCGGCAACAGATGAGGAGTAAACATCAGTGCGCCGGCCTCGATCTGCAATTGCTCGACAATCTCTCCCACATGGCGATGATTGAAAACCGAATAGGCCGATAAGTTGTCAGCTACCGAAACAAAATGAGTGCGCGAGTTGGGTTCCTTGCCGGCTCCGGAAACGCCGGATTTGGAGTCACTCACGATTCCGCGCCGTTGATCGACAAGGCCGGCCTTGAGAATCGGCGCCAGCGCCAGGATCACAGAAGTGGCATAGCAACCCGGGTTGGCGATGAGAGCAGATTGCGGAATGCGATCAGCATGCAATTCCGGTAATCCATAAACCGCTCTTTGCATCAGTTCAGCGGTCGAGACGGCATCTTCATCGCGAAATTGGTAAACCGCTTGGTGCTGCTTTTGCCTAAGGCGCCATGCTCCGCTGAGATCGACGACGCGCAGACCTCGTGCTATCGCTTCCGGTACGAGGGAGCGCGAAATTTCGTGCGGGGTGGCAAGAAATAGCAGCTGCACATCGTTGCGCTTGAGTTCCTCCCATGAAAATGGAGTGAGAGGATAACCACCATTCCCGGAAAGCCCAGGGAAAATTTCAGCGAGAGAAGCGGGAGTTTCGGGCTCCGCAGACCGCCGCAATAATAGAGGACGCTCAAGCCGGGGATGGCGCGTGAGGATGCGTGTCAGTTCAAGGCCGGAGTAGCCGGTCGCGCCCAGAATGGCAGTTTTGAGCTTCCCTGCAGTCACCCAAGCATCTCCTCAATGCGATGCGCCAGTTTCCTGGCTCCTTCTTTATCCGGGCAAACAATCAAAATCGTGTCATCTCCGGCGATGGTTCCAATGGCCTCCGGCCAATCTTCTCCGTCGAGTGCCGCTGCCACGGGTTGCGCGCTGCCTACAATCGTTTTAATCACCAAAAGGTTTTGGGCGGCTCGCGCGTCCAAAACGAATTCCCGAACCAGGCGCGATACCGGCGGCAGGGTTAGCGAACTGGAGTTTTCTCCCTGAGGTAAAGAGTAGCCATCCGAACCTTTGATCAGGTTCAATTCCTTAATGTCTCGCGACAGTGTCGCCTGCCCCACTTTAAATCCACGCTTGCGCAGGGCCCGTTGCAAATCTTCCTGACTGGCGATCGGTCCCTGCTGTAGCACGTCCAGAATCGCCCTATGTCGCAGGGTTTTATTCATGATGAATAATTATTCATAACTCTGCATAAATATGTTCTCTATATTACGGGCGTAGACGAGGATGTCAAGAAAAAATACTGAGTTGCATGCGGGAAAGAACTGCTGCTCGAGGGCCAAAAGAAAGCTGAGCGGGGTTGCTCCGCCCGCCCAGCCAGCCAATGCGAACGATCAAGCTACGGTGTTCCTGTATTGGTGCGCAATCCTTGCTCGTAGCTGATGGTGTACAGGAAGAAGTTATGAATGATTACACCCAAGGCCTCGTTCACCGAGCCTCCCGGCGATTGCGCGGCGAATACATTGGCGAAGAACTCGTCAGCGCTGGTGTCGTATGGCCAGAGGGACTGCATTCGCTTCCAGTTGGTCTTGTTAAGGGAACAGACCTGCTGGACGGTCGATGCCGGAAGCCCAATACCCGAGAATACGCCCAGGCAGGTCATCTGGTTTATGGCCGCGATATCGTAATTTACGGCTGTCAGATAGTTTGCCGAGTGCGTGCTGGGATACTTGTAATAACGATCCATTTCATGGCCCATTTCATGGTTGGTCGTTTGCAAAATTATGAGCAAGCGCGACGGATTGGTATTGATGGAAGCTGCGTGCTGAAAGATTGCAGTGACGGGTTTGGAGTGGTTGGGAAGTTGGCCGGGTTTGGTGGTCAGCCCTGCGGCATCCGTTCCGGGCGGAGGCGTAAGATTCGTGCCAAAGTATTTGTTGAAGTCGGCGATGGTCCCGAATACATAAACCTCAACACCGGTTTTAGTAAAGACCTGACGAAGGAAGGGGACGGACTGGCTTCCGGCTACCTGGCCGGTTGCACCCTGAGCTCCATTCCAGACTTCGCTCACTCCGGCGGCATCGGGCTGAGGAGTGTCGCCGCAATAGTACAGATTTCCGTTCACCGGCCAGTTGATTGCACCGGGTTCGTCAATGCCGTCAAACAGGCCGCAAGTTACGCCATTGTTAGTTTCCGCGCGGGCGGGCGATGTGAATAGGCTGCCCACGAGGGACATTAGCAGCACTGCGAAAACTGAAAGATTCTGTCGTTTCATAGAACTCTCCTTTTTGGGGTAGCTTCTTCGCTCAAGCGGGACCGTCTGGCTCCCGCCCGGGAACTGCTTTCATTAGGTAGCGCGACAACAAGCGGAAAATGGGGTCAAAGCGAATTGCGATCCAGAGGACTATCCCAGAACCCTTGTGGAATCAATACATAATCGTGCGCGTCAGGTGATGTGGCCAGTCGGTCGTATGAAAGTGGGTCCAGAGACGAGCATCGATTTGTGGAATGATCACCTGCCGGTCGGCTGGGCGGAGCTTGTTGATCTCATCCGCGAGGAGGGCTGTAGCGTAAAGGCAATGGGCGCGAATCTCGATCTCTTGACGGCTATCACGCGGGATCATCTGAAAAGTGTTAATGGCGTGCTCCAACTCAGGGGAGTAGCTGGTCATGCCCATCAGACGTAGTGCGACCGGAACAATGTAGTCGGCAAATGCCGTCATCTTCTGCGGATCTTCTATTCGGAACGCGCCGTTAGGGCCGAGCCCGGCATAAATTTGCCAATAGCCAAGCTGAGTCAGTTTGTAGAACTTGATTTCGTGACCATCGTATTGGCTAACGTCGTTGTAGCGGGGGAATTCCGCGGCAAGCCGCTCGACTAATCCGTTGCCGTTATCGTACAGTCGCGGCGAACACGACCGGATGAAGTTGTAATACCTGCCCTGATATTTTGCCGCCAGCACGGCGCCGGCCTGGTGGAACAACGCCAATTTTTCATCGAGCATGGGCATTTCGATGTTGCCGGCAAAAATCTTTTCCATATCCGCGCGCGTGATCTTCGCCAGAAAAGTCCCATCTAAGATTGGCACTCCGTTATCCATCGCACGTTTAACACATCCGATCATCGCCGCAGAGTCGGACAGGTGCTCGCCCGCATAATCGATCTGGAACTTCACATGGGTTTTGAAGTCGGTGAAGGCCGTGTCGATGGTGTTGGCGACCATGACAAAATCCATAGCGACATCGGGCTTTTTCTCCAGTCCGTAGGGGACGGCAAGATTGGGGAAGGGAAGGTCTTCGTAGGCCATCCAACCGGCTACTTCAACGATTTTTTCGTAATGAGTATGGACGTCGCGGGAGTTTTCGATCACGGGGCCGAGGCTCTCGGTCACTGGGCTGCCCAAAGGTCGTGGCCAGGGAAGCGAAGCGGAAGAAGGTACCGAACTGAGTGCGAACGCAGAGCTTTTACCGATGGCGGCAAGCGAGGCGACCGTGGACAATGCCTTTAACAGATGACGTCGAGTGAAATTCATAAATGATCCCCAATTCGAGGAACGCAGAATGTTATGGGTATAGACGAAGCATGTCAACGTTGATGACAAGCTTCGTGAAGGTTTGCAAATAAGAACAGAGATCACGCCCCGGCGGCGTCCGATTAGCAGGTTCCGCTGGGGTGAGGAGCGGTTTCCGATTCTTGAACTGGGGATGTCTGCGTGGCCGGAACAGTGAAGGGCGTGAATCCCGCCAGGTTTTGCGCGCACAGCTGAATTGCTTGCGAAGTTCCTGGAAGCGTTGCCGGCAAAGTCGGAACCGACAAATCAGCACTTTTGAAATTGAATGCGCTCGTAAGGTCTCCGACCGTGGCGCGGCGCCAGGCACTCAAGTTCGGCACTTCTGCTCCGAATCTCGTTTCCAGGAACCGCAGTATGGAAGTGTGATCGAAGAGATCCGATGACACGAATCCTCCGCGACTAAATGGCGAGATGATCAACATGGGAACGCGAAAACCCAGGCCGATTGGGCCGGTAACCGGCGGATTGCCGATGATGGTCGGGTCCGGTACCGCAGAGGCCGTGACATATTCGCCGGGCGTTCCGGGAGGCGCCGTCACCGGCGGTACGTGATCAAAAAATCCGCCATTCTCGTCGTAGGTCACGAACAACGCCGTTTTTGCCCAAAGGAGCGGGTTTGCCGCCAAAGTACTCACGATGAGAGAAACAACATTCTCGCCAAACAAGGATGGAGCTGGAGGGTGCTCCGAAGTGAGGACCGAGCCTACCAGCCAGGAAACCTGAGGCAAGTTCCCGAGAGCGACATCGGATAAGAAATCCGTTGGAAATTGTGGCCCAAAAGCATTCTGATGAAGGACTGAGGTCGGATCCTGATAATTCTTGAAATATGACAGCACATTGTCCGAGAGAATCCCATTGAGGATTGTCTCGTCGGGAGAAGAATAAACCTTCCAGGAAATTCCTCGAGCCTGCAGCTGCTCCGGCATGGTCGTGTATGTTAGACGACCATAAAAGCTGGAGCGGTTGGTGATGATGGTTTGCAGGATTGGGCCGCCATTCTTTCCTTCCGGATCCAGGGACGCGGCCATCGTGTAGAGACGGTTGGGATCGGTCGGTCCGATCACCGAACAGAAATAATTGTCACAAATGGTGAATGCATCGGCTAGACCATAGTAGTAGGGAAGGTCCGCGCGAGTGTAGTAACCCATGCTTAATACGGCGTCGTTGGAATCGATGGGAAGCCGCGAACTCACAAAACCATTCATCGCACCGTTATTCCAACTCTGATGCTGGGGCACCCAGTCATGGGTGATGTCATGCGTGCAGGTTGCGTTCGCTTTGGAGCTGTCCAGGTGAAAGGGCAGGAGCGTTCCTACCGGAGAGATTGTCGTATTGGCGGGATCGCTTTGTTGAAAGGCCGCGCTTTTATCCGAAAATCCGCGGACTCCGCGATAGCTTCCAAAATAATGATCGAAAGACCGGTTTTCCTGGATCAGGATCACCACATGTTCGATGTCAGTTAATTTGCCACAACCGGAGGAAACGAACGGAAGGTTTATGGAACTGCCACAACCTTGCAGAGCTAAAGATGCCAGCTCCGCCGCAGCGGTGGCAGCCCCAATTTTAAGGAGCTCTCGACGAGTGCAATTCCGCATAAGCTGGTTTTGTTAGATGCACTCTCGTGATGCCAGGGAAGCACCGACACAAATACTATACCTAAGGTGTGCTACTTGCGTCCGTGCGTCCATTGCCTCGTATCCAACTGTCTTTGCTTAGGTCAAAGCTTGGTCAAGTGGCTCCGGATGCAGTTTGATAATCAAACGAGCCGAACCCTCGATTGGACCCCTTCGCGGCGCAAAACAGGCTTGCTCAAGATGACAATCGAAACTGCACCCTGCACTCGCTTACGCGGGCCGGATGTTCTGGTTCACACAAAAGAAATTTGTAGGGTCGTACTTCTTCTTGATAGCTGCCAGGCGCGAATAATTGTCGCGGAAAGATGCCTGCACTCGCTCCTGTCCTTCGTCCATCATGAAGTTCACATAGGCGCCGCCGGCGGAATATGGGTGCAGCGCGTCGTAGTAGGCCTTGCACCAATTGGTGATTTTGGTGGCATTAGCGGGATCTGGATCCACACCCACAATGACTTCGGCGAATAAAGCTTCACGGAAACTGTAGGCGGTGTCGTTTTTCCCGACTCTTTGTGCCGCACCGTTGACGGGATAAAGATGCATCGTTGACAGCATGCTCGGCAGCTTCGAGCCATGCTCTACGTGCCTGGCGATCGCCTCATCGCTCAGTTCGGTGAAATTGTCCGCCCGCCAGTACCATTGCATGCCCGGTACGAATAAACCATCGAACGTGCTTTGCGCCGCAGGAAAGGGAGCGGGACCCACCGCATCCAACAGCGGTTTTCCGACGTTGCGCATGGATTTGGTGGCTTTCTCCGTTTGTTCGGGCGTCCCGGTGGAACACCACACAATGGCGCATACCGTTTTCATGTGAAGATGCGCGGGGAACATCGGCGCAGGCGGAACTACGAGAAACGCAAAGAACCCGTTTATCTCCTCAGGTGCATCGACGATAAATTTGCGGTAAGCCTTAAGCACATCTGCAGCCTGCTCCAGCGGCCAAAAAGTTGGCCCGAACTGGACAGTGCTCACTGGGTGCAGACGAAACTCGAACGAAGTCACGACGCCGAAGTTGCCCCCGCCGCCCCGCACGGCCCAGAAGAGATCTGAGTTTTGTTTGTTATCGGCGGTAACGGTTCGTTCGTCGGCCAGGACCATGTCCACCGAGAGCAGATTGTCGATGGTCAGGCCATAGCGTCGAGTGAGATAGCCGATTCCACCGCCCAGGGTGAGACCGGCAACTCCAGTGGTAGAGATAAAACCAGACGGGGTGGCCAGGCCGTAGGCATGTGTCGCATGATCCACATCGCCCCAAACACATCCTGCGGCCACCCGCACCGTGCGTGCTGTTGGGTCTACGCGAACGCCTTTCATACCTGAAAGATCGATCACCAGACCGTCATCGCACGTCCCCAAGCCGGCACCGTTGTGGCCACCCCCGCGGATCGCGGTCAGTATTGCGTTTTCCCCTCCGTAACGCACTGCCGCGATCACATCCGCCGCATCCACGCAATGCACGATCAGTCGCGGTCGCTTGTCAATCATTCCGTTGTAGACTTTCCTCGCTGTGTCATAACCCGGATCTGTGGGCTCGATGAGTTCCCCTCTGACCATGCTCCTCAACTGATCGATGGATCGCATAGTTTTGTTCCTTTCTGTCTGACTGAAACTGCAAACGCGATTTACGGAAGCAGTCGCCCTTCGTTCTCGTTGCAGGACGCTCCCGAATCAAGATTCTGGCCACGCAAGTAGCGCCAGGCAGCTTCTGCAGATGTTGCCGATGATGAATCCGCCGCTCGACCCGGGCTGATGCTTATTGCTTGCGATACGGCCGCTAGCAGCCTCTTACAACATCTAACGACCTGCAGAACAATTTCTGGATGACAAGAAAACATATGAGACTCCCCGGAATCACTTTGAACGCAGTGCACAGCCTGGCATTGGCGATCGGGGCGCCAAAAGCTGTGCCGCCTACAAATCCTTGCCGACGAATGCGGATATGTGGTGCGAGTTAGTAAATATCGACGGCTACTCGCACAAGCTTAGGCGCGAGATTGCGTGGCCTTTGTGTGGGGTCTCAAATCAAAAAGGTACAGAGCATCTGCTGCAGCGAATGGGAGGGCTGAACCACATTAGAAGTTGTCGATTTTTGACTTGACGTGCAAATTTGCTCCACTGCAGATATACGAGGCGTATCCGCTGATGCTGAAGCAGGCGTAATTAAGCTGCTGGCGTCTGCCAAAGGCAGCGACACAGTCACGGATGCATCAGCCTCGTTGTAGGCCGTATCGGGATCGTCCACCGCTGGAACGGACGTAGCAAAAATGATCGTTCCACAGAGCAAAATGAGAAGCCAGGAGATTCGCTTCATTGCCGTCCCGTAATCCCCGCAACGTTACTTGCTGCCCGCCCGGATGTCAAGTGCTACCGCTCTGGGCTACAAAGAAAAATCCAAAATCCTTCGTGGATCTTCGCGTCCTGGCGGGTATGGTTTCAGCCAGGCAATGGCGAAGTCAGACATACTCGGCCTAGGTGATTTAATCTAAACACACGGACATGCGAGCGCTTGCTATCTTCACTATCCTGAGTCTGTTTGCAATTTCCACGCCCGCAGCGAATCAAGGTCCGGTGAAGGCGCCGAATTTCACCTCCGACGCGCAGTGGATCGATACCGGAGAGGCCGGCAAGAAAGTTCCACATTCGATCAAGGGATATCGCGGACATGTTCTGCTGATCGACTTTTGGGAATATACCTGCATCAATTGCATCCGCGACTTTAGCGTCTTGAAGCGCTGGTACGCCAAGTATCATGCAGATGGCTTTGATATTGTCGGCGTGCATTATGGGGAGTTCGCGATAGGCTTCAACGCCGATAACGTTCGCGAAGCGGCCAAGCGTTTTCAGTTGCCTTGGCCGATTGTTGCAGACCTTCATGGCTCGATCTGGCGCGCTTACAGTTCAGACGTCTGGCCGAATCGCTATCTGATCGATCAAAATGGAGACATCGTTCTTCACATTGAAGGCGAGGGCAACAACAGGAGGATGGAAGAAAAGATCCGGGAATTGCTGGCAAGCAGCCATCCCGAGGTGAAGCAGATTCCGCTCGATCCTCCGGAGAATACTTTCTCTCCCTCCTGCGGAATTCCCACTGATGAGACTTACGTGGGAGATTGGTTCGGACGCGGCGCGATCGCAAATCCCAAAGCTTACAGAAATGATGGCGAAGTTACCGACTATCGGGCAGAAGGCGCGCCTGCCGACGGCAAGGTCATGCTCTCGGGCCGATGGATCACGCAACAGGATGGCGTGACTTCCGCTGGAAAGCTGGACGAGGCACAGATTCGCTACCACGCGCGTTCGGTTTACGCCGTTCTCAGCGTGGAAAACCCGAAGAAGCCAGTGCGCATTGATCTATTACAGGACGGCAAGCCGCTCGATCGGAGCGATGCCGGCGTTGACATCCAGTTCGACTCCAATGGCTCCTATTTAAAGGTCAGTAGCCCGAAGATGTATTACCTGGTGAAAAATCAGACGTTCGGTTCGCACCTGCTGGTGCTGAAACCGGAAGCTCAGGAGTTCAGCCTGCATTCATTTACTTACGGAAATAATTGCCAACAGGATTTTGAGCAGAAGTGAGTTAGTCCCGCAGATCTATCCCGCCCGGCCAAATATCACCAACCCAACCGAAGTTCCACACCCGTGACGAAGACTGCAAAGAGGGGACGCGCGCTTTAGCTGGCGTGATGAGAAGGTTGATCTCGTGGACGTTACTGTCGGCGGAAATGCAATCTGGTTGAGTGGTTCCTGGTTGGTTGCGCGCCCCTGTTTGTTCAATCGCGTCAGCTACATTGCCATAAACACCGGTCCGCCCCGAATCAGGTAAACACCTGAGGCCCTTTGGCCCCGAATCCGATTCTTTTTCCTCGGCTTTACCACCAATGAGCGCACCGTGAAACTGCGCCTCTTCTCTTTGCAATTTCTCCATACGGGCAATTCCTCCCAAGTCGTACGGGATTTTCCTAACTCAAGGCAGCTCAATCGGATTCCGATCCCCACTTGTGCTCTGCCACGGCATAGAAATTGCAATGATTGGCTAGGTATGCAGAACTGGAACACACTTCGGATCGATCCCGCTGACGGTTCAGCGGTCACAGAGTACCGGATTGATGGCGAGCACGTGGAATCACGGCAGGTGCGAGACGACACCTTGGACGGCTGGAAGCGACTCACGCCTCAGCAACTCACCTCGCACGTAGTGGCGAATACTGTAGTTGCTTATTGGTTGCGCCGCAGGATGGGTGTGCACCCACTGGTTCGAGCCTGCGCTCAGGATTCATCCGCTATGGAATTCGAACGAGACCGGCTGGCCGCGTAGTCCGCCTGCGCTCTCCTGGATTAGACTCTGACACATGGCAGTGGTTTCCATCACCCGTTTGCGCGTTCGCTCATGGCGCTATTTTCTGCCTTTTATCTTTTTTGCTTTGCGATCTGCCCGGCAAGCCAAAACCGCCGAAGGCAGTCTCGCGGTCTCGTTGCTGCGTGACGCCAATCTCACTTTTTGGACTCGTACCGTTTGGACCTCGGAGCAAAGCATGAAGTCGTTTATGTTATCCGGGCCGCATCGAGAAGCCATGCCTCGGTTATTGAACTGGTGTGACGAGGCCGCGCTGGTTCATTGGGCCCAGGAGAATGAGCAAGACCCTGACTGGCACGAGGCTCATCGGCGTCTTCAGCACGAGGGGCGACGATCCAAGGTTTTGCATCCCTCGCCGGCTCACGAGAACTACCAAATTCCCGAACCCAGAGTCTCCCGCTGAGCGGCGCACTTGTCGTTTCAAAGGCAACTTGTCAGTGGTAGACTGGCTGGCGTATGCCGCAATTTGTTATCGAACGTGAGATCGAAGGCGCGGGATTGCTATCCGAGGCTGAGATCCGCGAACTCTCCATCCGCTCGCTCGAGACTCTGAAATCGATGGGCCCGCAGATCCAATGGCTGCACAGTTATGTGACCGAAGACAAGGTATATTGCGTCTACCTCGCGCCCGACGAAAACAGCATACGTGAGCACGCCCGGCGTGTAGGCATACCTGCGGACCGAGTCTCTGCCGTCCGTCGACTGGTCGACCCGGTCAACTTCCAATAATCACGAGGGTTCTCGCAGGGAGTATTGGATGGCGTTCTCGATACTCATCGCTGATCCTTCGCCCCACGCTCGCTTTCCTTCAGCTTCGCCGAGTGCTTGCCATGCGAGAGACAGGTTGTGGTCAAGTTTCGACTGCTCAGTCGGCGGCAGGCGAACGCTGACAAGCCGGCGCAGATGCTGCGCTGCTCCGGCTAGCTTCAACGCACGTTCAGGCTCTCCATGGGCAGCCGCGAGACAAGCAGAACCCTCCATGGCACGCGCCATGCCGCGTTTGTGTCCTAACTGTGCGAAGATCTCAAGCGCTTCACGGTAGCTCTTGTGCGCGGCGTCGTATTTTTTCTGCTCGCAGTAAACATATCCCAGGTCTGCCAGAGAACGTGCACAGCCCCAGCGGTCCCCTGCTTCCCGAAAACTGTCTAAGGCCAGACGGTAATGTTCTGCGGCATCGTCCAGTTCGCCCTGTTCGCGCGCGATGTCACCTTGTTGATTGATCGACCACGCGGCGCCGCTGCGATCCCCAACTTCTTCGAAAATAGCTGTCGCTTCTCGTAGTGCCACCCGCGCGCGGGGAAAATTTCCTCGAAGCTTTGCGATATTCGCGAGATTATGCAGGCAGCGCGCCGTCTCCAGTTTGTCAGGCAGCGTACGCCAGCACTCGAGGCTTTTTTCCAAATAGTTTTGTGCTGCCTCATAATCCCCGGCTTCGCGCTTCCCAATGCCAAACGCATTCAGAGAAGCAGCAATGCCCCAGCGGTCATTCAGCCCTTCATATAACGATCGGCTCGCTTCCGCAAAGCGGGTGCCCGTGGGAAAATCACCCTGTGCTGTAGATAGCGCAGCAAGAAAAATACCGATCCTGGCACGCTGTTTGGCATACCCCTGACCGGCAAGCCGCAAAACGGTTTCCAGACGGGATCGCCCTTCCGCAAGGTGCTCTCGCATGTCCCAAAACCGAAATAGTCCCATGCAGAGACGAAGTGCCCAATCAAGTTCCCGAGTGGCGAAAAGCCAATCCAGAGCCGATCGATAATTGTCGATCTCCAGATCGCACCTGGCTAACCACAGCGCGCGCTCTGTCGGGCTTAGTTCAGGATTACCTTCCTCTGCGAGCACAAGGCAGTAGGCGGCGTGAGCACGACGCGTGGCAGCTTCTTCACCGCTGGATTCCAGACGCTCAAGCGCGTATTCGCGGATAGTCTCGAGCATGGTGAAACGTGCTTCTGAGTCGGGCAGGTCCATGTGCTGGATGAGATTCTTGTCCACTAAGGACGAAAGGCCGTCAAACAAATCGATACCAAGATCGCGACCTGTGTCGCATACCGCTTCGGCCGCCTCCAGGGTGCAGCCGCCAGCGAATGCCGAGAACCGTCGAAACAGCTTCTGTTCAGCTTCATTGAGAAGTCCGTGGCTCCAGTCAATAGTGTTGCGGAGGGTTTGCTGTCGCTCCGGCAAATCGAGAGCGCCGCCGGTGAGCAGTTGCAGCCGACTCTGCAGTCGATCCAGAATAGCGCTGGGCGACAGCAGCTTGGTTCTGGCAGCTGCTAGTTCGATCGCTAATGGCAGGCCATCCACGCGGGAACATATTTCCTGAATGGCAACCGAATTCTCGGGAGTCACAGCGAAGGTTGGCCGCACGGCGGTGGCCCGCTGTACAAACAATTGAACGGCCGACGTCTGCTCCAATGGGGCTACTGAAAATTCCTGCTCGCCGTAGATGTGCAGACATGCGCGGCTGGTGACCAATATCTTGAGATTGGGGCAGGCGGCGAGGGTTTCAGCAAGCATGGTCGCAGCCGGCAGCACCTGCTCGAAGTTGTCGAGCACGAAAAGGAAAGGGCCTGCATCGTGCAAATAATCGCTCAGCAACTGCGGAAAGCTGTGCTGCGGCACCTCCGGCAGGCCAAGGGACTTAGCGAGGGCGCTTGCCACCAGGTCTGCATTTGTGATGGAGCCGAGCCCCACAAATCGCGCGCCGGCAGGGAAACTGTCCGCGCTCGCTGAGGCGACGGCGATCGCCAAGCGGGTCTTGCCAGCGCCGCCAGCCCCGGTGAGACTTAACAGACGAATATCCGTTTGGCGCAAGAGTTCAGCAGCTCTAGTGACTTCTCTCTCGCGTCCGATGAGAGAAGTACGGGGAGTCGGCAAGTCGATGAGTTTTCGCGTAATTTTTTGGACCGCGGGAGTGCCGCTTTCAAAGTCTCGAGAAATAGCAGGAGCTTCGGCCTTTGCGGCGGAGTGCGTGACATTCGTCTCGAACAGATAACCTCGTCGCGGAACTGTCTTCAACAATTGCTGCTCATGATCGGCGAGGGCCCGGCGCAGCTCGAGAGTGCATTGCACCAGTGAATCATCCGTTACGAAGCTGTCCGGCCACACTGCCTGCATGAATTCTTGCTTTGAAATCAGGCGGCCGGGATTTGCCACGAGGTACTTGAGCGCGTCGTAAACCTTAGGGCGCAGCTTGACTTCTTTGCCCAACTTCATCAAGCGTCCCCGCGCAACGTCTAAAGTGAAGTCACCGAAGTGATAGGTAGAGTGCGTGTTATGCGAGTTTTCCGGCGCTTGCGGAGACGGAAAAGGCTTCCGCTCTTGACTATTTTGGGGTTTTTTCGGCGTTACTTCGTTACGCCAGTTCGGCATAGTTGCTACTTTGACTCTGGCAGGCGAGAAGAGCACGTTCCTGCAAGCTTTGTAAACCGGGCCGGAATGACAAACCTCGGCAAATTCTAGCAAAGCGGCCGTTGCCAAAGAATCGCAAAAAGCAGGAACCGACAAAATCGATAGCTAAATCAAGGAGATTTGCAATGAGCACAGCACAAGCCCCCGCACTCGACATGGATAAGCTAAACGCGTTTATTGGACAATTCGTTACCGATCTCGGCGCCTCGGTGCACGCCGGCATGGTGGTAATCGGAGAGAAGCTCGGACTTTACAAGGCACTCGCCACCGGCCCCATGACCCCCGCAGAATTGGCTGCGAGGACCAAAACTGATGAGCGCTATCTGCGCGAATGGCTGTCCTCGCAAGCCGCGGGTGGCTACATTACATATGACGCATCCAGCAGCAAGTTCAGCCTGACCCAGGAACAGGCATTCACGCTTGCTCATGAGGACAGCCCGGCTTATCTGCCCGGTGCATTCGAACTCGCACTCGGTTCTCTGGCTGCGGTACCTCGGATTGCGGAATCATTTCGCACTGGCGCGGGAATGGGCTGGCACGAGCATCATGATGGCGTGTTTCACGGATGCGAAAAGTTCTTCCGGCCGGGCTACGCGGCGAATCTTGTGACTTCGTGGATACCCTCGCTCACGGATGTGAAACAGAAACTCGAGGCAGGGGCCCGGGTCGCCGATGTCGGTTGCGGAAAAGGCGCGTCGACTCTGCTGATGGCAAAAGCCTTTCCGAAATCGAAGTTCTTCGGATTTGACTATCACGATAAATCGATTGAAGCAGCGCGCGAATATGCCAAGCGCGACGGAATCGCTGATCGCGTTCACTTTGATGTCTCGAAAGCGAAGGATTTTCCGGGCAAAGACTACGATTTCGTGGCGGTTTTTGATTGCCTTCACGACATGGGAGATCCCATCGGCGCCGCGGCCCACGTTCGGGGCTCCCTCGCGAAAGATGGCACCTGGATGATCGTGGAACCCTTCGCGAATGATGAACTGAAGGACAACTTGAACCCCGTAGGGCGGGTGTACTATTCCTTCTCGACTTTGCTTTGCACACCGTGTTCGCGCTCGCAAGAAGTTGCACTCTGCCTGGGTGCACAGGCTGGTGAGAAGCGCATTCGGGAGGTCGTGAGCTCGGCTGGATTCGGCCGTTTCCGCCGGGCGACTGAGACACCCTTCAACATTGTGTACGAAGCGCGTCCCTAGTCCTAGGATCGCGACCGAGCAGCTTTGCTGAACGGGCTGCTCAGCCGCTTCACGGTGTAGATTACACGGAAAAATAATCCAGCGTGAGGAGACACCATGGCAGTCCCCAATACACCTCTTTCTAAAACACGTTCGAGGAACCCTCGCGCTGGGGCAAAGGTTGCACGCGCGGAAGCTCCTTCTCGGCATGCTGCGCAAACCCCGCTCACCGATGACATGCTGAAGCGCTTCGAATCTCGCGCGCCTACCTATGATCGCGAAAACCGTTTCTTTGATGAAGATTTTGAGGAACTTCGTGCCTCAAAATATCTGACCCTTCCGGTTCCATCGGAGTTCGACGGTCCGGGATTCCGCCTCGCAGAAGTATGCCGTGAGCAAAGACATTTGGCTTACTACGCGCCGGCTACCGCACTCGCAGTGAATATGCATCTCTATTGGATCGGAGTTGCCGCTGATCTTTGGCGGCGTGGAGACGCTTCGCTGGAATGGCTTTTGCGCGATGCCGCTGCCGGAGAAATCTTCGCAGCAGGACACGCCGAAGCTGGCAATGATATTCCGGTGCTTCTTTCCACCACCAAAGCAGAACGCGTGCAGGGCGGCTACCGTTTCACCGGGCGCAAGCAGTTCGGAAGCTTGACGCCGGTCTGGACTCGCCTCGGTTTGCATGGAATGGATCTCAGCGATCCTAAGAATCCCAAGGTCGTGCACGCGTTCATGCCACGCGACAGTTCCGGCTACATCATCAAAGAGACCTGGGACGTGCTCGGCATGCGTGCCACGCGCAGTGACGATACCGTCCTGGAAAACGCATTCATTCCCGACCGGTACATCGCGCGGGTGGTGCCAGCCGGAGGCGCTGGAATCGATCCGTTTGTGCTTTCGGTGTTCGCGTGGGCACTGCTGGGGTTTGCAAACATCTATTACGGATTAGCCAAGCGCGCTTTGGACAAAAGCATCGCGGCCGTCAAGAGCAAAACCGCCTTAGCCCTTTCCCGATCGATGGCGTACCATCCGGAAATTCAGCACGCAATCGCAGAAATGGCGATCGAACTCGAGTCGATTGGGCCTCACCTGGATCGCATTGCAGAAGATTGGTCGAATGGCGTAGATCATGGCGCAGAATGGCCATCAAAGATTTTCGCGGCAAAATATCATGCGGTCGAAGGGGCATGGTGGGTTGTCGACCGTGGGTTGGATATCGCCGGTGGTCACGGAATATTCCGTTCGGCAGGGTACGAACGTCTGCTCCGCGATGCTCGTCTCGGTCGAATTCATCCCGCGAATGCCTACCTCACCCACGAAGTGGTCGGAAAAACAGCTCTGGGGATCAGCCTCGATGAGCAGCCGCGCTGGGGCTAGGCTTTTGACCAGCCGAGAAATATGGAATTGATTCCGATTCCAGGCGCCGAAATTTATTACGAAAAAAATTTCCTCACGCCTGAGGAAGCGACGAAGTTGTTCAGGGCACTCCGTGAAAAATGTGCGTGGGAGCGGCGCACCACGTCCTTCCAGTATCCGGTCCCTCGCGACGAAGCTTATTTTGGCGACCCGAAAACCGATTACACCTATTCCCGACGCGAGTATCGACCGCAAGCCTGGATTCCGGAATTGCTCTCATTGAAGGCCCGGGTGGACCAAGCTACTCCCGAAGCAGCGTACACGAATCTCCGCTTACCAAGGCTTGGTTACAACGCGGTACTTTGCAATCTCTACCTGAACGGAAGCGACAGTGTTGGCCTGCACGCGGATGCGGAGCCAGAAATGGGGCCGGTGATCGCCTCGGTGAGTTTGGGTGCCGAACGTCTGTTTCGTCTTAGGGACAAAAATCGAAAAGTTGTTTTCGAGGAACGTCTGCCCCACGGTAGTCTCTTCATTATGGCGGGGGAGACTCAAAAGAAATTCAAGCACGAAGTGCCGAAAGAGCCAGCTGTGGACCAACCGCGCATCAATTTGACATTCCGTCGCATCGAGCACCGGTAAATGTCTGGGCGAGAGTTACCGCACCACTAGCACTTCGCGGACGTTGTCACGAGTGAGGAAAAACTTGATCGAGGAGAAATCGCGGAAAAGATTTTCAATGTGACGATTATTGAACACTCGTTGCAGCCGAAAGCTTTTCTGCAGGGTACTATGCACCGCGCCTGTAGGGCCTTTGCGCGAGTCGCGACGCGCTTCAATCGGCTGCATCTCCAAGGTGTCTTGACCAACGATGTGATAACGGTAACAAGGTGCGTCGGGTCCGGCCTCGCGGGTATGAAAGAATGCCAATAACATTCCTCCGGGCTTGGTCATCGTCCACAGTCGGCCGACCACTGGTTTGACCAGGCTTTCATCCAGGTAATCTGCGAGATTCCAACAAAAGACCAGGTCGAATTGCGAACCCGAGTGCAGCAAATTGTCTGCCAAAAATTTCTTTTCATCGACGATGCGTTGGCCTTGCTCGTCCTTTGTAATCAAAGAAGGGTCGGTGGAGGCTTCCAGGAGATCTTCGCTGTAGATCTTGTGTCCGCGTTCCGTCATGTAGCGGATGTTTGCGGCCGAGGTCGAACCAATATCCAAGACGCAAAGCGGGTCCTCGGACTTCAGCACTCGGGCCAACTCCGCCAGGCCACTCGAACGACGAGTCAGCCGCTGCTTGGAGCGAGCAGAGGGTTCGCCAGATGCAACTTCGGTTGGGCCGCGAAATAGTTTCATGAAGCCGCTTACGGACGACATCAAAAATGCCCAATACGTGGGCAGACAAAGTCCTGCCAATAAATCATATCGCGACGTTGCATGGGAGGCAGGGGAAACATCTAAGGCTTGGTTACTGTGGTGCTTACCGGCACCGCGGCTGGAGCGCTGCCGGCGGTTTTGGCCGGCGAAGCGCTGGACGCAGCGGCAGTGGCACTTTTGACCTCAGGCTTTTGCTCGGCCCTGGCCGCCGGTTTGGTCTCCCTTTGGATATCTACCTTCCCCTTGAAATAGGCGCCATCTTCGATGGAGATGTGCTGAGTAAAGATGTCGCCGGTCACAACTGCTGAGCTCCGCAACTGAGCTCGCTCCGTGGCACGAATGTCACCTTCGAGCTTGCCTTGGACGACCACCCCCTTGGCGTTCACATTGGCACGGACCTTCCCATTCGGCCCAATGACCAAATTGTTACCCGCCAATTCGACACTGCCTTCGACCACTCCGTCGACGAACAGGTCTTCGCTGCCCGATAGCTCCCCTTTAATAATGACCGATTTGCCGATATGTGCGAACTCCGCGGTTCCTGGCTCCATGAACAGATCTCCTCCCCGGTTACGGGTATCAAAGGGATACCGAATTTTAAACTATCCGGGCCGCTTCTCGCTGTACCCGACCGGAAATATTCGACACACAGGTTAAAATCGTAAGCACGATAGGCCGTCGTCATTCTGGCTTGGGGTTGCTGATACAAACAGGCAGCTGCAAAGATCACGTCTAATCGGTTTTGGGCGAGGTAAGTTTATTCCCGTGAAGTCGAGAACAGCTCTCGGACTAGTCATTTTTCTATTCCCGGCTGTACTCCTGGCGCACGGCGAACAGGCTCCTGCCGCTATTATCCAGCTAGTGCGCGAGACTGTCGAAAACGAGATTCAATCCAACAATGGCGGAGCAAAGTTCATGTTCCGGGATCGCAAAGAAACTCCCCATGGGTCTCAGACCAAACTGATTTTGGAGACGACCCAAGGCACCGCCGGCATGCTTGTGGCAGTGAGTGACAAACCGCTGACGCCCGAGCAGCGGCAAGCTGAAGAAGGCCGGTTGGATTGGTTGGAGAATAATCCCGCCGAGCTCAGGAAAAAGCAAAAAGCAGAACGTGAGGACGCGGATCACACCACGCGCATTATGAAGGCCTTGCCCGATGCTCTTATTTTCCAACCAGACGGGAAGGAAACTGGACGTCCTGGCGTTGGCAATCCGGGTGACGAGCTCGTTCGCCTGAAGTTTCGCCCCAATCCGAACTATGATCCACCCACTCACACCGAACAGGTGCTGACGGGTATGAGCGGCTACGTACTGATTGACGCCAACCGGAAGCGCATCGCAAAAATCGATGGCACGCTTTCTAAGGATGTTGGCTTCGGCTGGGGCATTCTGGGCCGCTTGGATCGCGGCGGCAGATTCCTGGTGCTGCAAGGTACGGTCCAAGCTAACGACTGGGAAATTACCCGAATGGATTTGTCTTTTACCGGCAAAATTCTCATGCTTAAAAAACTGTTGATCAAATCCAGCGAATCCTTCAGCGATTTCCATTCCGCTCCGTCTAACCTGACCTTCGCCCAGGGAGTTGAATTTCTGAAAAAGCATCAGGCGGAACTGGCTGAAAACTATCCGCAGGGTGGATCGGCAAATCACGATCAGAGATAGCGGTTAGCCTCCAGTTTTCCTCGTCTCGGTGCGCCTTCGCATTGGCGCCGGCTACGCTTTCGCGAAGTCCCTCGTGCTACCCTGCAACGTAGAGCATGCATGGAAGCCGCGGGCAAAATTCGCATTGGCACCGCCGGGTGGTCCTATAAAGACTGGGAGGGAGTTTTTTATCCGTCAGGAATGGCTCGCCGAAAGCAACATCCCCTGGGGATTCTTGCCCGCTGCTTCGATGTCGTTGAGATCAACACTTCATTTTATGGACACATCAAACCAGAACTGGTCAAAATCTGGACTCGGAAAGCCGCGAGCGTAAATCCCTCGTTTGTTTTCACAGCCAAGCTGCATCGATCCTTCACCCACTCGCCTCTCGCGGTGATGGAGCCAACTTCGGCCGCAACCATCAAACCCAATGAAGAAGACGAACGGCTCGCTCGCGAAGGACTCGAAGCGTTGGCGGGCACGGGCAAGCTTGGCGCTTTACTTATTCAGTTTCCGGCATCATTTAAAAACACATTGCTCAACCGCGAGTACGTGGAAACCTTGCTACGCCAATTCATCGAATATCCACGGGTCGTCGAAGTTCGCCATTCCAGCTGGGATAATCCTGAAACCCTTCGTGACTTCGAACAGAAGAACGTTTCTTTCTGCAATATCGATCAGCCGCTGATTGGACGTGCTCTCAATGCTACCGAGCATGTGACCGCTCCGGTCGGCTACGTGCGCCTTCACGGCCGCAATTACGATCAGTGGTTCGAAGCCGAGAAACCTCAAGACCGCTACAACTATCTTTATTCCGAAAGAGAGCTCGAAGGATGGAAGGACAAAGTCGAGCGCATGGCGCGCAAGGCCGAGGTCACCTACGTGATCGCCAATAACCACTTCGAGGCGAAAGCCGGAGTCAATGCTCTCCAGATCAAGTATCTGCTGAGCGGCCGGAGGCAGAAAGCTCCCGAGCCTCTGCTTCGCCATTACCCGGAGTTGAGTGCAATTGCCGATCCGTTGCCCGACGAAAGTTCGGAACCGACGCTTCCGTTGATGGCATAGCACTCCTGCAGCAGCCCCAACCCACGCTTTGGAGTAAGATGTCGCCGACTTTAAGTTCCAACTATTCGTGCAAGGAGAACCGAACATGCGCTTATTCCGCCGCGTCTTCGTTGCACTCTGCCTATCTGCCGGAATGATCGGCGCTGACCAGCCGAAGCTCTCTGCCGCCCAACAAGAAGTGATCGACGCTCATGAAGCACGCACGGAAGCCAGCAACAAACGGGATCAGGCAGGTTATTCCCGCTACGTGGCGGACGACTGCATTTTCAGCACCGATGATGGTGTTGTCGTAACGAAAGCCCAGGTGATGGCGCATGTCGGAAAGCTTCCCACGGAATACGACCACTCAATGAACCCTCGCGACTACGTCGTGCACGTGTACGGAGACACGGCAGTGCTGAATGTTCGCTATACAACCCACGAGCAATTCACCGACGCGGACATCGTCAGCGAAATGCGGATGACCGAAACCTACGTCAGGCAAGATGGAAGATGGCTTCTCATCGCTAGGCAGTGGGCAAAAATCCCAACAAATTTTCGAAAGCCGATCACTGTTCATACCAGCACTTACAAGGATTATGTCGGCGAATACGAGTGGCGCCCTCTGGATGATGTGGAAACCATCTCGTTGAAAGACGGCAAACTGTGGACGCAATCGGGCAATGACGCTCCGGAGGAATTTCTCCCATTGGGCACAGATACCTTCTTTCTCAAAGGCGAACTCGGAACCAACAAATTCATCCGCGACGCTCAGGGACATGTGACCGGCTATACGTATCAGGACGCGGACGGACAGGAGATCCACGTAAAGAAGATCAGGTGAGTGGGGCAAAAGCGCCGGCTCGGCCTATTGACAATTCCGCTGCTTCACCGAGCCTATAATCGCGGGTCATGGAAGTCTTGCTTCGCGATCTTCGTTTTGCTCTCCGGATGCTCCGCAAAAATCCTGGCCTGATATTTGCAGCCGTCCTGACGCTAGCCTTAGCCATTGGCGCAAACACTGCAATGTTTACCGTAACCAGCGCGTTGCTGCTGCGGCCTTTCCCTTATTCCGATCCCCAGCGACTTGTGACCATCCAGGTAAAAGCTGAAGCCGAAGACCGTCCGGGAAATCTGCTGCGTTATGAACTCATGCGAGACCACGCCAAATCGTTCGAGATTGCGGCGTGGGCCAACGACAATTTCAACCTCACGGGTCGGGGCGAGCCGCTGCAAGTCCCAGTGGCTCGGGTAACCGCAAATTTTTTCTCGTTGCTCGGAGTCAAACCGGAGCTTGGCCGCGCTTTCACTGAAGATGAAGGACGCATCGATGGCAGGGCAGTGGCCATGCTGAGCGACTCGCTCTGGCGCACTAGGTTCGGCGGCGATCCCAACATTCTCAATCAGACCGTTACGCTCGATACTACGCCGCACACAATTATCGGAATCGTTCCCGCCAATGTTCAGTTTCCTTTCGTCGGTGAAGCCGACATCTGGACACCGCGATATTTTGAGCTAACGCTGATGAGCGCTCAGCGGTTGCGAACCGGTGTTGGCTATTTGGGATACTTGGCGCGCCTGCACGACCAAACGCCACTCTCGAAGGCTCAGGCTGAACTGGACATTCTCAATCAGGAGTATCGGAGACAGAATCCGAATGCACCGGATGCTGATCCAGGAACGCTCATGCTTGCGGCGCCATTGCGTGATCTCGTGGTCGGGGATGTACGCGGGAAGTTATTGCTTCTCTCCATTGCGGTCGCGGTGGTGCTGCTGATCGCGTGTGCGAATGTCGCCAGCCTGTTGCTTTCGCGCGCACTCGCTCGCAGGCGGGAAATCGCTGTCCGCACCGCGTTAGGCGCGAGCCGCGGCATTCTCGTGCGGCAACTCCTGACGGAAAGCATGCTGCTTGCCGTGATTGCCGGAATTCTCGGGGTCGCACTGAGTTGGGCGGCAACTCGAGCTTTGCTCGCGTGGGGCGCGAATCAGCTTCCATTGGAGATGCCGATTGGCATCGATTTTCGTGTCCTGATGTTTGCCTTGTTCATTTCTCTGCTGACGGGAATCATTTTTGGCACGATTCCGGCACTGCAACTTTCAGCTGTCGCGGTTGACTCAGCTTTGCGTGAAGAAGGCCGCAGCGCTTCCGCAGGACACGCGCGGACCCGCATGAAAAGTTTGCTGGTGATCGGTCAGGTTGCGCTCTCCGTGCTTCTGTTGATAGGAGCCGGTTTGCTGGTGCGCAGTTTTGGACGTTTGCTCCGCACCGATCCGGGATTGGACGCACACAACGTGCTCACCATGAATGTTTCGCTTCCGACGATAAAGTATGCCAAGCCGGAGCAGCAGATTGCTTTCTTTGATGACGTGTTGCGGCGCGTTTCAGCGCTACCCGGCGTGCAAAGCGCAGCTACTTCCGCCGCACTGCCGCTGAGTTGGGTCCGATTTACTCCGGTGTTGGCCGAGGGCCAGCCGGATGCGCCTCTGGCCCAGCGGCCATTCATCGACATTGAGGCCATCAGCCCGCAGTGGTTTCAAACCTTGCGCGTGCCATTGCGTGCTGGACGAACATTCAGCGACGCCGACAATGCTCAAGCGCCGAAGGTCATCGTCGTAAACGAAACTTTCACGCACCGCTTCTGGCCCAATCAGAACCCAATCGGCAAACACGTGATCGTCGGACGCGGGCCTGTTCCGTCCGAGGTGATTGGAGTGGCTGCGGATATTAAGAATCGTGGTCTCGCACAGGATACGCAAGCACAGATCTATCTTCCGTTTCCGCAGTTGCCTTGGGGAAGAATGAATCTTCTGGTTCGAACCGCCGTTCCGCCCTTGAGCATGGCATCGGCTGTTCACGCTCAAATTTCTGCCGTCGATCCCGATCAGCCCATCACCCGAATTCAAACTGTCGACGAGCTCGTTGACGCTTCCCGCGCGCAGGCGCGTTTCATTACGCTGCTGCTCGGCGCGTTTTCAGCCACAGCGCTGGTGCTCGCAGTAATCGGAATCTACGGCGTATTGGCGTATTCGGTGAGTCAGCGCCAGCATGAATTGGGAATTCGCCTTGCGCTGGGAGCGCAACGAGCCGACGTTCTTCTGCTGGTTCTGAAACAGGGATTGGTGCTTGCGATCGCCGGCGTTGCCATTGGATTAATCGCCGCTCTGCTGCTGACGAATCTGATGGCGAGCATGTTGTACCAGGTGGGCACTCGTGACTTGGCGACCTTCGCTCTTACGCCATTGATCTTTCTTGCGATCGCGCTGCTTGCCAGCTACCTGCCGGCTCGCCGCACGGCAAAGCTGGACCCGATGGAAACTCTGCGCGTGAGTTGAATGTCGGCCACTTCATCTTGCCGTGCTGACCAGTACAAGCACCAGCAGCACCGACAAGGCGAAGCTCGCAATCAACGAGAATACCGACGTCATCGGGTGGCTATGAAAGTAGCCGCCATCATGCGTCCGGAAATGCAGCAAGGTTCTCATATCTCCCTCCTTGCCCACGACACTCTACGCGTCCTAATTAGACACCTTTCTTCTCTGAATTTCAGTGACAGGGATGAGTTCGAAACTCGGGTGCCCCACCCAAGCCGCTTTTGCTTGGGTGGGTAACATCACCCCCCTTCAAACGGACACTCCCCCGATTCCGACGCCGGACACCTCCGCCAATCGGGGGCACCAAATCATCAGTTGTCATCCCGAGCGGAGGAGGTGCGATGGAAATCCATCGCACCTCCGAAGTCGAGGGACCTGCTGTTACCGCGCCCGCCTCGCTCGCATACTGCCCACCGGGCAGGGCATGGCTTCAGCCATGCCGAAAAAGTATTGACCGTGACTGAGGCGTCGATGCGGCGCAACTTGAGGCGCTTTGCGGGCGTGAGCGCAGCGGGAGCCCGCAGCCGAAATCCTGAGCGAACGCAGTAAGCCGAAGGATCTCCTGCCCATGCTTCCCAGGTTCGCTCGCAAAACCCGCTCGCGGAACCTGGGCCAGCGATCATGATGATCGATTCCGTGGAGCTGCGCTCGACCGGACAGCGGAGTAAGGAAGCGCGCCGAACGTCCGACTTGTGCCTCGCTCATAAATCGCGAGGCTTCGCACGGCGGGTTCTCGGCTTCGCTCTGGATTTCGCCAGCGGGCTCGGGCGCCCGCTAATCGGCTCAACCTCGACCGCCAAAACAAGGCGGCTCGGGATGATAAGCCTACGTGGGCATCCCAAATCGCTCTCGATGCAACTAAATAGTTAGTTGACGTTTGAGAATCTGCTGCGTCTAATAAAGAGAAGGAGCCAGAGCTTGCCCCCAACCAAATCGCCGACCCTGACCGAAGCTGAGCTGCGGCTCATGGACGTGCTCTGGGAAAAGGGGCCGTCGACGGTGCAGCAGGTGCTGGAGGCGCTTCCCAAAAGGCCCGCGCTGGCCTACAACTCCGTGCTCACCACCATTCGCATTCTGGAAAAAAAGGGCTACCTGAAACATATAAAAGATGGCCGCGCCCACGTCTACCGGCCGGTGGTGGAGAGGGAAGAGGCCACGCGCTCGGAGATCAGCCACCTGGCGCAGCGCTTTTTCCAGAGCTCGCATGAGCTGCTGGCGCTGAACATTTTGCAGGAAGAGGGAATCGACCAGGAAGAATTGAGCCGCTTGCGGCAGCTCTTGGCGGATCATGCGCGGAAGGGGAAAGAATGAGCGGGGTTAATCTCCAACAGGCTGCGGGATTCGCGGCCGAGCGGCTGCTGAATGGCATTCCGGCCGGCATTGCGATCGCGTGCGCTGCGTGGATTCTGCTGCGGCTGCTGGGCCGAAAAAACTCGAGCACGCGGTTTGCGGTGTGGTTCTCGGCATTGGTGGCGATCGGAGTTGCGCCGCTGATCGGCAGCTTAAGCTTCGGCTCAGCCGGAACCGGGCGGCCCGTGCTTACGATATCGAGTATTTGGGGCGAACTGCTGCTGGGACTGTGGGGATTGCTTGCGGCCGTTGCTTTGATGCGAATTGGAATTGGGCTGTGGGGACTACGACGGCTGCGGAGGCGCCATCAGGCGATTAATCTGGAATTACTTGATCCGCTAGTTCAGCAGACGGCAGGCGAGTTCCAGTTGTCACGAAAAGTAACACTAGCGATCTCGGATGAGCTGCGCGTCCCAACGGCCATCGGGTTTTTCCGCCCGATGATCATCCTTCCCAAATGGGCTTTGGCCGAACTTCCAGCGGAAGAATTGAGCGCGATTCTGATCCACGAACTCGCGCACCTGAAGCGCTGGGACGATTGCACCAACCTGGCGCAAAAGCTCCTGCGCGCGATTTTCTTTTTCAATCCTGCGATTTGCTGGATCGAAAACCGGCTTTCGCTGGAACGCGAAATGGCGTGCGATGATGTCGTGCTCTCGCGCACAGCCGATCCGGTTGTCTATGCCCGGTCCTTAGTGGCGGTTGCGGAAAGAAGTTTTGTTCGGCGCGGAATTGCGCTGGCACAGGCTGCCGTCAGCCATATGCGGCACACGTCCCATCGCGTCGCCCAAATTCTGGATGGCAATCGCCCTGGAGCAACTCGGCTGTGGAAGCCGGGCTTTGCGCTGATAGCTATTTTTTCTGCGGGTTCGATCGTTGCCTTGACACACACTCCGGAACTCATCAGCTTCGAACCGGCTGCCGAACATGCTTCGCCCGTGATGGCTGCCGATGTTCCACCGACGCTGCTGATTCCGGCGAGCTTTCATCCGAACACCGCGCCGGCATTATCACCGCCGAGGGTGCCGAGGACGGCGGGGCTGAAAACGCGACACGCGTTCCCAAGAGAACTTACGTCACGAAAGCCAATGATGGTTCTTGCTTCAAGGCCGGATCCAGTTGTGATGCGAACCGTGTTCGTGGTATGGCAAGAGCGTGAAAGCGACGCGATGCCATCTTGGACGATCTGCATCTGGACTTTTGTGAACTCGGGCCGGTCGGTAGCGAGAGTCCCGGCAAGGTCAACGTAGGAATTTTTTTTGTGGCAATCAACTAAAGAATTAGTTACTCGAAACTACTGGAAAGGGCAAAAAATGAATCACTGGATGAGCAAGACTCGCACTTACCTTGGACGCCGCTTGGCCGTTTCTGCAATGGCTGTGGCGGTGCTCGCATCGTTTATTACCTATGAAACTGTCAAGCCGGTGCACGCCGCAGTAGCTCCAGCCGCGGCCCCGCTCGACGCCAGCAGTGTCAGTCCGCTGCTTTCGCTCGACCAGGCGATGGAGACTCTGGCCGCGCGCGTGACGCCCGCGATTGTCAACGTTGCGGTCACATCCAAGACAAAGCCTGATCTTGCCGAAGGTCAGACTCCCGATGACATGCAACAGTTCTTCGGACAATTCTTTGGCCAACCGATGCCGCGGATGCGCCCGGAACCGCAGATTGAGCACGGCATTGGCAGCGGCGTAATTATTTCCCCCGATGGCTACATTGTCACCAATCGACATGTGATTGACGGAGCGGTGGACGTCCGTGTCACCATGAGTGACCGAAAGATTCTCCAGGCGAAGCTGATTGGCTCTGATCCGCTCACTGATCTTGCTGTCATCAAAATTGACGGCCACGATTTGCCCAGTGTTCCCTGGGGAGATTCAACGGAACTGCGGCCGGGACAGACGGTGCTCGCATTCGGCAATCCCTTCGGCTTGAGATTTAGCGTGACACGAGGAATCGTGAGCGCGCTGAATCGGCCGAATCCCTATGCGGATGATCCGCGCAAACCCGGCGGCTTCATCCAGACGGATGCCGCGATCAATCAGGGAAATTCCGGCGGGCCGCTGGTCGATGCGCGCGGTGAGGTTGTCGGTATCAACACGTTCCTGATTTCTCCGTCCGGAGCATTTTCTGGCATGGGATTCGCGATTCCGAGTCAGATCGTTCGCCCCACGGTTGAAACGCTGATCCGAGATGGCAAAGTCACGCACGGATACATGGGCATCGGAATCTCCGACGTGACTCCGGAGAACGCGAAATTCTTCGATCTGAGTGATGCGAATGGAGCGGTGATCAGCCAGGTAGAAACGGATTCGCCGGCGGCCAAAGCTGGATTGAAAACCGGCGACGTGATCACCGAGCTCAATGGAAAGAAAGTCAGCGATGCCAGCGACCTCCAGGTTGCGGTTGGACAGATGAAACCCGGCAGTGAGATCAAGCTGAATGTGCTGCGCGATGGCAAGAGCATGACGGTTCCCGTCACGCTGGAGGCCATGGGCAGCCGCGACAAAGAAGGAAATGAAGTCAGCGAAAATCCTCAGGGCAAGATGCGCTGGGGGATCGGTCTGGCTGATGTAACTCCCGAAATTCGGCAACAGTTGCAGGCGCCGAGCAACATTCACGGAGCCGTCGTCGAGCAGGTAAAGCCCGGCAGTCCAGCAGACGATGCGGGACTGCGTCAAGGCGATGTGATCACGCAAGTGAATCGCAAAGACGTGCAGGACGCGGCCGGGGTGAAAGACGCACTCAGCAGCGTGGCCAAAGGACAGGATGCGCTGGTGCTGATCTGGTCAAACGGTGGCAGCACGTTCCGCGTGCTGCATGCACCTGGAGCGTAACGCAAACAAAAATCCCACCCAAGCAAGACCGGCTTGGGTGGGGCACTCCACAATGTTCCCACCCTTCGAAAGCCACGGAGGGTGGGGATCCCCCGGTTCGACGCCGTTCTGACCGCAACTCATTCTCTTCGGTAAAAAAACTACGACGGATTCACCGAGATTGAATACCACGGAAAAATCGGCTATCGCTGTGTCCCTGATGATGAAGCAGCAGGCGCGAGAGCAGTGATTTTCCGGTATTCGGCTTTGGCTTGCTGGAGTATCGGGATACTGGGATCTGCATCTTTCCAAGTTGCAAAGAAATCATCGTAGGCTTTGCGGCTGTTTTTGAAGTCGCCTTGTTTGGCGTAGGCCTGCGCCAGCCCGAGTTGTGAAAGCGGCTCATATGGTTCCCAGTCCGGCCAACCTGGGTTGTTAATAACGGTTTGAAAGTCGGCGATAGCCTTAGCCTGATCGCCCGCGGCCATATAGGCGCGAGCCCGATTGTAGAAGACTACGACATTCGGGAACTGGGTGACAGGAGCCAGAAAGTCCACTGCGGCCTTGGGATTTCCCCGCGTTCGCTGGATTGTGGACTGAGCGACGGGAAGGAGGACCTTCTGCTGGAAAGTGTCCTCGGGGAAGAGTTCATTTAGTTTCGCGGCGAGTGCTTCTGCGGACGATGCGTCCGCTGCCTGCGCGAGAGCGTGCGCGCACTTAAAAAGTCCGAGACCGCTATGATTCCCGGATTCGTCGGCTTGGGCGCACAGTTTGCGGGCTAAGTCATAGTTCCCAAGGGAGGCCTCCGCGTCGGCATGGAGCGCAAGCTCCGTGGCAACGTTTTCCATGTGGTTGGCCTTCCTCTGGCGACTAACCAGAGCGTCGCTGAGGGAACGAAGTGTGGCGACGTCGCCGCGAAGGAACGCCAGGTTCTTCTGCAGACCGACCCAGGGCTCATCCTCGCCGGAAGTTTCGCGAGCAAGTCGATCCATAGTTGCGCTGTCGTGCTCGATGAAAGCGATGCGGTACCGCAACATCAGCTGAAACGGAGTGAAGGAACCCTGCTGGCGCCATTGGTCGAGCAGTTTTTTGGCATCATCGAAGCGGCCGAGGATGATCAGTGCCTGGCTGGCATTGGAGTTGTGCTGAGCTGAAGCCACAGGGGAATGAGCGATGGCCCATTCGAACTCCTGCAAGGCCTCTTGCGTTCTGCCCATCTGGGCATAGGCGATTCCCAACAGGTTGGCGGCATCTACGCTGCGTGGGTAGATTTGGCGGTACAAGATTACGACGTCAATTTCCTTTTCCAGATTGCCAGTGATGGCCGAATAATAGAGCGCGGTAGTTTTGAAATTCTCCTCCTGGGTGAGACGGCGGTCCTTGAGCTCGAAGGCTCGCGCGAAGCTGGCCCGCGCCTCCTCGTTTTGGCCGATGCTGTGTTGCGCTCTGCCGAGTTGGTCGTACGCGGAGCAAAACTTGGGGTCGAGGTCGACAGCTCTTTCAAAAAACGGGATGGCTTCCCGGCGCTTTCCGGAGCGGTAGAGGGTAAGCCCGGAGCTGTAGGCTTGCAACGCCTCAAGCGAACTGGTGGTGGCAAGGTCAAGCGGCGCGTCGAATCTTTGGAGAGAGCTTAGATCTTCGCCAAGCCGTTTTCGCAACTGCGAGCCCGCTTTGCCCAGAGCAGCGACCACTTGATCCTTGTTGTTTGCCTCGACTTGCTGCCGCGCAATGAGTTTTTGGGTGTGCGCATCAATCGCATCTACGGTGATGACGTAGGTCACATAGGTGCTGCCGATCGCGGCGATTTCCGGCACAACGATAGCTTTCAGCCCGCGCCGTTTACAGATTTCTACGCCCAGATCTTGAGTCACGCGCTCGTCGGGATTGCGGCGCATCATGCGCATGGTAGAGGCAACGTCAGCTTCTGAAAGGAGGCTGAGGAACGGGGATTCCGTAAGTTTGACTTGAAGAGGTTTGTCGAGGGAGTTGTCAAAGATCGGATCGCCGGTCTTATTGACGAAGCTCGCCACCAGGATGACGTCGGCATTGGTCAGCACGGGCCGCGCGAAATAGACGCGCCACGCAGCGATCGCGGCAACCATGAGGAAGGCTGCGATAACACCAATGACAACAAAAAGCCGCTTGTTGCGAGGTTCAAGTGTTGGCAATACAGGAACTGGCGCAGGGTGTTCTTCGACGACCGCCGACGCGGCCAGGTGGCCGTTTTCCACGCGAGCGATGAAGCGGTAACCGCGCCGGGGAATCGTTTCGATAAAAGTGGGTTTCTCGGCGTCGTCGCCGAGAGCTGTCCGTAGACGTTTTACCGCGGCATTCACACTGTGCTCAAACTCGACTACGGTGCCGTCGGGCCAGAGGTGCCGCTGGACCTGTTCTCTCGTGACGAGCTGGCCAGGCTGTTGCAGCAACAGTTCGAGAAGTTGCAGCGGCTGGCCTTGTAGACGGCTCTTCGTCCCGTCCCTGGAGAGCTCTCCAGTGAGCAGGTCCAGTTCGAATCCACCGAAGCGCTTCAAGTGTGGCTGACTACCGTGGGCGGGTTCAGGTGAAGTTGTCAAACGCGACTCGCTGAAGGTGCATCAGTGCCGCAGGTATGGGTACAGGGGTCACGACCAGAGCCAGTGACCCATATACCACAAGCGATTCGCGGGATTCTATCACTGCCGCTCCGAACCTAACAATCCTGGCTTTAACAACTCCACAGGAATGCTTTGGCGTAGCTGATATCAGCCAGATTTCATATAGATGTCAGCCAGGTTGCATTGAGGTCCGCCGTTGGCAGGAGGATATTCCTGCGGGGAGAAGCTCCGCAGCCGAAGTGATCAAGTTTAATGAGAAACAGGAGCCTAAGCTTGAGGATAGCTCGGAGCGTGGGGGTTCATACCAGCTGTTAGGTTGTCATGCTGCCCCGCACGATCGCTCTTAGCAACCGCGTCAACGCACGCTTAGCAGGTAGACAAGAGGTAGCATGCAAATTTCGCGGCCCCTTGGGCGATCCAACTCACTGATGAACCCGGGGTTTCGTCGCATCGCGGTGGCGCTAACTATCGCCGCGCCACTCGGCTTTTGTGGATGCGGCGGAAGTTCAAGCTCTTTGCCTGCTTCTAGTTCGTCTACTTCTTCGTCCATAAGCGTGACAGTCACACCCAGTTCCGTCACGGTGCTGCGGGATGCGACACAAACCTTTACGGCCAAGGTCAGCGGAACCACCAACACTGCGGTCACGTGGAGTGTGGAAGAAAGCTCTGCCGGTACGATCGACAGTGAGGGCCACTACACGCCTCCGCAAAATGGCGCTGGCACCTTCTCTGTCATAGCGACGAGCCAGGCCAATTCGACCGCCTATAGCGTCGCCGCTGTGACTGTTCCGATGCCCCAAGTAACGATTAATCCTGCGGTGGTTACACTGCATCCTGATGGAACGCAGACGTTCGCGGCAACGGTCACAGGGCTGAGCAAAACGGATGTAAATTTTACAGTTCAGGGAAGCGCAGGCGGGCTGATTAACAGCGCCGGACTCTATGCGGCGCCGACTGCCGCCGGTTTCTATCAGGTCGTCGCGAGCAGTTCCGATGAAACGACAGTCACCGCGAGTGCAACCGTGACCGTGACGACCTCTTCCAGTGGGTTTACTCCTACCGGGAGTCTCCGCGAGGCGCGTGGCCTCCACACTGCCACCTTGCTACCGAATAACAAAGTGCTCGTGGCGTATGGCTCAAACAAAAATACAAACTGTTACCTGGGCCTCTCACCGATCGAACTCTACGACGCTGGCACGGGCACGTTCACTGAAATCGTTGGAGACGATGGTTTAGGGATTTTCGGCCACACCGCGACACTATTGGCGAACGGAAACGTTTTGCTAGCCGGGGGCTTTGAAGACGATGTTTGGGACTGCTTAGGTAGTTTCTCAGACAACGGGGCAGGACTCTACAACTCGGCCACTGGTGCATTCACCGGGGCCGGCAACATGACTGCCAACCGCGGAGATCATACAGCGACTTTGCTGGCGAACGGCAAAGTTCTGTTTGCAGGAGGGTCTGATCAAGATCCAACTGGACCGGGCCTGGCCAGCGCCGAACTCTATGATCCAAGCGCAGGCACTTTCACCCAAACGGGAAGCATGGCCGTGGGGCGCTACTTGCACACGGCTACGTTGCTGCAAAACGGGAAGGTGCTCATTGTGGGTGGTGCCCTGACATCTGCATCAGACCCGGATGCCACGGCGGAACTCTACGACCCGGCCACTGGCACCTTCACAAAGACCGGCGCCATGAAGACGCCGCGCGAACAACACACGGCAACGCTTCTCGCCGACGGTAGGGTGCTGATCGTTGGCGGGGCAACTTCCGCGGGCCCACGTGACCCGACCGCAACTGCGGAAGTTTATAACCCATCCACTGGATCGTTTTCGGTCACCGGATCGATGGCCGAAGCCCGAACTTTCCATACAGCGACGCTGTTACCGAGTGGGAAGGTGCTGGTAGCAGGCGGCGGCGACGAAAATTCCACCGCGGAGATCTACGATCCGGCCACCGGCTCTTTCAGCATTACCAGTGGGATGGAAATCGGGCGCTCGGGACACACCGCCACGCTGCTCCCGAATGGGAGCGTATTGGTTGCAGGCGGCGGTATTTTTGCCGGTCTGGCATCCGCGGAGTTGTATCAGTGAACACCAGATGTGTCCACTGCTTAGGGGAATGTCTGCCTCGCACGCCACGGTTGAGGCAAGCGCCGCGACCTAAGAAAAGCCTGCAGCGAACCTTCTCTTATCAGCGCGCCACTGGAGACGAACAAGGTTATCACGGGAGAGGGGACGCGGCTGGAGGAGGAGAAGGACTAACGGTGCGCTGACTAAGTTGCATTCACACTCTTCATTTGAAGCGATACTGTGTCTCGCCCACGGTCGGTGGTGTGGAAGTGGGTAACTGGAACGGGAGGGTGCCATGAAAAGCGAAACAGTGCCAGTGAGAAAGCTCGCGGTTGGGGGGATTCTGAGCCTTTTGCTCGTTGCCGGATGCGGAGGCGGCACGAGTCAGTCAGTCAACAGCCAGCCAGTCAACAATCAACCCCCGCCACCCACCACCAGCGGCTCTAACTTTGTCCCGGCGATCCAGGCCCTGTTTCCAAGCTGCGCTCCCGCAGGAGAGTCCATTCAATTGTCGCTAGCTGGACTAAATTTTTCGGCCAGTTCAGTCGTGCGCTGGAACGGCAGCGACCGGCCGACCACTATGGATGCTATTAACGGGCTGGTTGCTCAGATTTCAGCGAGTGACGTTGCTGCAGCCGGGACCGCCGCGGTCACAGTCTTCAACCCTGGATCCGGCGGAGGCAGCTCGAAACCGTCGACCTTCACCATAACGGCAGGAGCTGTTGATCCGCAGTCAATCGCTATGGACCCTGCCGGAAAGTTCGCCTATGTGGCGAGTGAGGGCTGCGGTGGCGGCGCTGGTGGCTTCGTGTCCATGTACACGATCAACCCTACCACTGGGGCCCTAACGTTGATAGGACGACCCACGCCTTCAAATGACGAATTTACCGACTCCGTGGCCGTCGATCCTTCGGGCAGGTTCGCCTACATGGCGAGTTCGGGAGATGTGTGGGATATCGATTTTGGCAGCATCTTGACGTACGCCATCAATCAAACGACCGGCGCCTTAACATCCACCACAGGAGGGATCAACGCAACAGGTATAAACGGAACCCCGGCATTTTTCAATTCGGTCGCCGTGGTTCCGTCCGGCAAGTTCGCTTATGCGGCGGATGGCGGAGCTTTCCCGGCGGGCAGTTTCGGCGGTTCATCCAACGTTTCGATGTACACCATCAACAACACTACTGGGGCCTTGACGCCCATTGGGATGATCACCGCAGAACAGCCTGTCTCGGTGGCCGTGGATCCATCTGGCAAGTTCGCCTATGCGGTGAATGAGAATGACGCTCCTGGATCCGCTGGCAACGTGTCCATATATACGATCAACGCCACGACAGGGGCCCTGGCATCCGTAGGGACGATTGACGCGGGAACAGACCCTCTCTCCGTAGCCATCGATCCTGGCGGCAAGTTTGCCTACGTTGCGAATTCTGGCTCGAATGATGTCTCGATGTACACCATCGACGCCACGACCGGGAACCTAACATCCATAGGGTCGATCGCCGCAGGAACAAGCCCTTACTCCGTAGCTGTGGATCCTACGGGTAAGTTCGCCTACGTAGCAAATTGGACAGGGCCTAACTCTGACGGTAGCGTCTCGATGTACACCATCGACGCCACAACCGGAGGCCTGACATCCATAGGAACGATAGCCACGGAGCTTTCTCCCACCTCGATAGCCATCCATCCGTCCGGAAAGTTTGCCTATGTGACGAATTCTGGATCGAACAGCGTCTCGATGTACAGCATTGACAGTGCCACCGGGATCTTGACGCTCATCGGGACCATAGGCACGTGAAGAGGACTACAGGAAGCAAAAACAAGAAAGAGGAGAGCACCATGATTACCAAAATGCTTCGCATCGCTTTAATGATCGTTCTTGCCATCCTTGCGCTCGGTTCCGCCCCCGGGGCCATCGCCGAATCTCGGTTCCGTCCTTGTTCAAACGCCTCTCTGAGTGGCGCCTATGGGTTTCTGCACGACGGCACGGATAGCACCGGCGCTCCTGCCACGGCCGCCGTGACCCAGATCACGTTTGACTCCACCAAAGGCACATTTATTGCAGACACCATAGCATCCCATGACGGCGTGATTACGACCGAATCTGTCCCCGGAACTTACACTGTCGCATCGAACTGCATAGGCACGGGTGTACCCACTGGACTCACTCCCTTCTCCATTGTGGTTACGTCAACAGGGTTCTTGGCCCTTCACCCTTTTTCGGAGGGATTCGCCGTGAGGCAGGGCTCCCCGACCTGCAGTAATGACGGAGTTCAGGGTAATTTTGGGTTTGAAACCACCGGCCTTTTCCTCGCCGGGGCGCCCGCGACAGGATGGGTATCTTTCATCGGTGAGTTGAAGCTAACGGTCAACCCTTCGGGAGAAGGTGTGATCAGCGGACATCTAGTGGGTGCGGAAGATAGCACGGCATTAGCAGAAGAGCCAGTCACCGGTTCTTACAAGATCGACAGGGACTGTACGGGTACGGCCACCATAACGCCGAAGGGACAACCCGAAATGCACTTCAGCCTCGTGGTTGTCGATTGCGAAAAGGAAATGCTAGCCATCGAGACGGACGCGGACACGGTCGTCAGCGGCACTCTGCAGCGGTAGAAAAACCTGCTTCGGTGGGGCACCCGACCTAAATATGGAAATGTCCCACCCTTCGAAAGCCACGGAGGCTGGGGCATCCCGGCGCCCAGAAAATGTGTTCACCCCGCTTCACAAGCGTAAAATGTGACGCTTGATGCTGTTTCTGACCTTAAGCGCTCTTGAAAAATAAATGATGCTGGCTCGTTGGCAAGAATTGTTAGTCGTGATGTTGTGCGCAGTCGTTGCATGTGCGCAACGTGAAACCATGTTTCGTCACGACCCGGCGCACAGCGGCGTCTACTCTGGTCCTGCAGCGAAAGGGATCAACCACGTTCTCTGGCAGTTCAAAACCGCTGGCCGAGTGTTTTCCTCGCCCGTAGTATCGGATGGCATCGTGTACATCGGCAGCAACGATCATTACATTCACGCGCTCAATGCAAAGAATGGGCACGAGGTTTGGAAGTTCGAGACGGGCGCGAACGTGACAAGCACACCTGCGGTGGCGGACGGATCAGTGTATGTGCTGAGCCTTGATGGTAACGCGTACGCTATCGACGCAAAGAGCGGCAAGCTCAAGTGGAAATTTAAAACGGGTGGGGAAAGCCGGATGAATGCACCGGGCCTCTATGGCCTGGAGCCATCACGCGAAACCATTCCTGACGTATGGGATTTTTTTCTCTCGTCTCCCGCCGTGTACAAAAGCAGAGTGTATTTCGGCAGCGGAGATCATCACATTTATGCGCTTGATGCCAACTCCGGCCAGGCTATCTGGAAAACTGAAGCCGGCGATGTGGTGCATTCGTCTCCTGCCATTGCCGACGGCAAGCTCTACATCGGTTGCTGGGACAGCGCGTTGTATTCGCTGGATGCGGAGAATGGGCGCATTCTCTGGAAGGCGCAGGGCGGGAGGGACCCGTCGCGCTTTATGGAAGGGATTCCGGGATCAGCGGCGATTGCCAACGGTGTGCTGGTCTTCGGCAGCCGCGACAACAATATTTACGCGCTGGACGCGGCCTCTGGCAAACAACTTTGGACCCAGGCCAATCATGGATCGTGGGTGATCTCCTCGCCTGCCATAGAAAACAATGTGGTGTATGTGGCCACCTCCGACAGCATGAAACTCCGCGGGCTGGAGTTACAAACGGGGAAGCCAATTTTTGAAATCGGATACAAGGCCTACAGCTTCTCGTCGCCGGCAATCGCTTCCGGGCACGGGTATTTCGGAACCTTCGATGGGATGGTTTACGATATCGATCTGGCCGGCCGCCGTATACATAGCGAGTTTCAGGTGCAAGCAGCGAGAGATCACAAGGAACTGCTCACCCCGGATGGCCACCTGAACAGCGATGTTATCTACGGCCCGCTTGGCCCCGATGGAAAACCGAACAATACTCTTGATGCGAACGTGATCGGTGTGGACCGGCTGCTGGAATTAGGCGGAATTCTTTCCAGCCCAGCCGTCGAAGATGGGATCGTCTACCTCGGCAGTATGGACGGCAATGTTTACGCGCTCCATTGAGTGAAAATCGCCACGGGCTTATGGCTTATAGCGCGTTATTGGTGATTACTATGCCGTTAACTCGTACTTTAGGGTGTGCCCCGCTCCGACGCTAATCAACGCAATCCCGGAGATCGGACGTTTGCCGAAACCCGCGCCGAAACAAAGTCAATTTGCCGGTGGTTTGTCGGTGTCTTTCGTTGCTGGTGTCGCCTCTTCCTTGTCGTCAACGGGCTTGGAGAGATGGAGTTTGCTTACCTCCTTGGCTCCTTTTTCGGGATCCACAGCCGTGACCTTGATTCCAGTTGCCATGGGTCCGGAACTCCATTTGAAGTAATACGTTTTGCCAGCCTCCGCCTCAAATCGGGTCCGCTCGTTTTCTTTCTGCCGAGCTTGGTTGGCGGCCGCTCCGATGGACATGATGGCGCTTCCGTAGTACTCCTTGGGCAGTCCGGAAATCACGACCGTACCCGGCGGCACCTCCATGAATGCGTATTCGCTATTCAGGAGTTTGGCGAGATGAGTGCCGTTGACGTAAAGCTCGTCGTGTGCCGACGAACCCGTAAATCGATACGTACGATAGATACAGACCATGGCTTTGCCGCTAGAGGGCAGGGGCAATTCGGAATTCTGTGCATGGGATATGGGCCCGGTGGTGAGAAGCGTCATTGCACCCAATACGACAAGAATGCTTGCGAGTGACTTGCGGCTTGCTTCACCGCAAATAGCAGCCATACCGCAGAAAACAGTGTTCCTCATGCGGGTTCTCCTTTCGAATCGCTATTACAGACCGGAAGAGGTTTAGCGTGTCCGCAGCGCCGGGGGAGAACGCGTCCGTCAACCACATCATCGGGACGAAGCGTTCGGGTTCAATACGGCACGGACACTGGACAGGAAGCGGGTTTTGTTCGGTTTTGCTGTCAGGATATTTCGTAGGACAAACTTTGACTCATTCGGTTGCAGTTTGTCAGTGATCTCGATTACGCCGCCCTGATCGCTGTTTACGGCGGCTCTAGCGATAGCCACTCGTTCCAAATGGGTCGAAATGGTTCGGCTTCGGGCGTGAAAGATGTTCTCAGCAGCGTGGGCAAAGGACAGGATGCATTGGTGCTGATCTGGTCAAACGGCGGCAGCACATTCCGAGTGCTGCATGCGCCGGGAGCGTAACGAGATCCCGCTGGAGAGTTCCCCACCCTTCGAAAACCGCGAAGGGTGGGGAATACACAAGCAGGAGGTCTTTAATTTCCTGCGCCTTTGTGATTGCCTGGCGACTGCTGAAGCCAGGGAGTAAATCTGACATCGGCGCCGTAAGTTGTGGTGCACCCGTTGCCACCCGGACCAGTCGCACATCCCCAATAGTTCTCAGTTGCGTCAACGGTACTGTGGGCGCACGCGGCAGGCAGCATATTGGTATCTTTGTTGAGCTTGTAGTCGTAAACGCAAATGTTGCCGGCGCCGATCTTTCCGCCGAGCAGGTCATTGAGGTGTACATCCAGTTCATTGGGAACATTTACGGCAACGTCGATGTCCTCATCAAGAATCACGTTGCCGGAAATGATCGTTCCCTGAACCGGAGATCCACCCTCGCCGCTGTTGATGTTGATGCCCACCCTGCCGGGTGTGGCCGTGTCGAATGTGTCCGCCAGGTTTCCCGCGATGAAGTTCTCGATGATCACGTTTCCATCCATGTCGTCTGCCGGCAGACCGAAGTTCGGTCCCACATGCGTGTGAAGTGCCACTCCGCCCAATCCATTACCCATGAGCTTGTTCCTTACGATCACGTTCTGCGACGTTCGCCCTTGCCCTATACCGTCCGAGAAAAGGCCGACTCCGGACCCGCCGATTTTCACTCCGTTATTAGTGGAGACGTTCTCTGCCACAGTATTGTGGTAAACCCCATGGTGAGCGGATCCAATTGCGCCCATAGGCGGGTGTGAAGCAAGAACGATTCCACACTCGAGGGGGTTATTACTAACATTGTTGTGGATGAGGAGATTGTCGTGGCTTGCCGCAGCCTCGTCGCTGATCAAGACGCCATCAGCATTGCCCGTAATAGTGTTGTCGGACACGATTGAGTTCGTGGCTCCGATCAAATGCAGCGCCCCGCCGCAGTCTCCAGTCTCATCGTTCTCATAAACTCCATCGCCGGGCTGTCCGGGGCAACCCGTGGGCTGGCCGGTAAATGACAATCCTGAGGATTGGTCATTGTCAATGATCCGGTTGTTTTCGATCGTCACGTCAGCAGCGCTGAGCACGAGGATCCCTTCGAATTGCGCATTCTTTACCGTGAAGCCAGAAATAGTCACGTCGTTCAGGCCAGGATTGTCGAGGCCGTCCACAAAGATGCCATGGGCTAGACCGGTGGCGTCGATGACCGACGGATCAGAGCCCGCGCCGATGAGGGAAAGTGGTTTGCCAACGAGCACATCTTCGTTGTACGTGCCTGGTTCCACATTAATGACATCGTGAGAAGAGGCGTGGTTAACCGCCGCCTGGATAGTCGAATAACATCCGTGAGAGCCGGAAGGATTGACGCAAATTGTCGCGGCCACGGCTTGCTGCGAGAGGGCTGCGAACAGGACGAGGCAACAAATGATCAGACACAGACGAAATCGCGTGGTGTACATGACATCTCCTTATTTTTGGGCGAGCGTTTGGTTGGAGTTGTTCGTGCCGTCTTGCGCTGGGTATCCTACACTCAATCGCTTTGACAGGCCAGTGTGAAAACCCTTGCCCAACGGCTCAGATCGCTGCACTTGTATGAAATTTGTTGAAATTACCGTTGAGTACGGATCTGGGTTGCATCTACAACCCGGCAGACGTTCCAACTCCCGTACGGGGCAAGAATTGACTGGGCACGCGATTGCCCCTAAGATACTCGGCAACGCGCGCGCCGCCTTTGCCAATGATCGGCCAGACTATCTCCCATTACCGGATTGTTGAGAAACTGGGCGGCGGGGGGATGGGAGTCGTCTACAAAGCTGAAGACACGCTGCTCGGCCGTTTCGTCGCGCTGAAATTTCTTCCGGACGATTCTTCGCAGGATCAGCAAACCATCGAGCGTTTCCGCCGCGAGGCTCGCGCAGCCTCATCGCTGAATCATCCAAACATTTGCACCATCCACGAAATCGGTCAATACGAAGGTCATTACTTCATTGTCATGGAATGCCTGACGGGCAAAACCGTAAAGCACCTGATTCAGGGTGCTCCCGTCGAACTGGATAAGGTAATCAGCCTGGGCATCGAAGTAGCGGACGCGCTCGAGGCGGCACACAGCAAGGGCATTGTGCACCGTGACATCAAGCCGGCGAATATTTTTGTCACGGATCGAGGTCACGCCAAGGTGCTGGATTTCGGCCTCGCCAAAATGTCGCAGGCGAACCGAAGTTCGAGCGGAGAATCCCAAACCCGAGCGGATGTCGCTGCCTTGGATCTGACAACCCCGGGCACGGCGGTCGGAACGGTGGCGTATATGTCGCCGGAGCAGTTGCGCGGCAAGGAACTGGATGGCAGAACGGATCTGTTTTCCTTCGGCATCGTGCTTTACGAAATGGCCACTGGCGCTTTGCCTTTTCGCGGAGAAACGACGGCCGTCATCACGGAAGCCATTCTCAACCGGATTCCCATTCCGCCGACTCGCCTGAATCCGGAGATCCCGCCGAAGCTGGAAGACATCATCAGTAAAGCGCTCGAAAAAGATCGTGATCTGCGCTGCCAGAGTGCGGCGGAGATGCGAGCGGATTTAAAACGGCTGCAGCGTGCGCTGGATTCGTCGCGCACCTCGGTAGTGCATGAGGAAGGTGAGTCCGCAAAGTCGGCGACGGCTACGACGAAAGTTGTGCCTGCGGCAAAAGCGAAAAGCCCCGTGGCGCTGGTCGCGGCCCTTTGCTCGCTGGTTGCACTGGGCGTGGGCGTTTTTGTGGGAAAGGCACTTTTCTCGAAAGGAGTTGCGCCCCCGCCGGTTTATCGCCAACTCACTTTCCGCCGCGGGAGCATTCGATCAGCACGATTTGCGCCGGATGGGCAGACAATTCTCTATAGCGCCGCATGGCAGGGGAATCCGACCGATGTCTTCACGGCTCGTCCCGAAGCACCGGAGGCGCGAGCGATGGGATTGAGCCACACCCAACTCACGTCGGTGTCTTCTGCGTCCGAAGTTGCGGTGCTGCTGGACAGCAAAGCCACGGGCACCTGGGTAAATATGGGGACGCTGGCGCGCGCGCCGCTGATCGGCGGCGCTCCGCGTGAAGTGCTGGAGCAGGTGCAGTGGGCCGACTGGTCTCCGGACGGCAGCAATCTGGCGGTAGTTCGCGACTACGGTGGACGCAATCGGCTTGAATATCCGATTGGAAAAGTGCTTTACGAAACCGGCGGCTGGATCAGCCATCCCCGAGTTTCTCCCGGTGGGGACCGCATCGCGTTTCTCGATCATCCGGTGCAGGGCGATGACAGCGGATCGTTGGCGCTGGTTGATCTCAACGGGAAAAAGACCACGCTTTCCGGCGAGTGGTACACGATTCAAGGATTGGCTTGGGCGCCGGGTGGAAAAGAAGTCTGGTTCACCGCCAGCAAATCCGGTGTGGATCGCACGCTGTACGCGGTGACACTGGATGGGAAGCAACGGCTGGTGTTGCGATTGCCGGGCGCGCTCATGCTTTTTGATATTTGGAAAGACGGCCGCATTCTGATGATGCGCGCGAGCTGGCGACGCGAGCTGGTGGGAATAATCGATGGCGAAAGCCGTCAGCGTGATCTTTCCTGGCTCGATTATTCTTATCCCGCGGACCTTTCCGGCGATGGCAAGACGCTGCTCTTCGACGAAGAAGGGGGCGGTGGCTCGCTGGCTTACTCGAAATCCGGGGGCTTGAGTTACGCAGTCTATCTGCGCAAGACCGACGGCTCTCCGGCGGTGCTCCTGGGTGAAGGTGGCGCGATCGCGCTTTCGCCTGATGGCAAGTCTGTCATTTCCGGAACGCAGGATTCGCCATCACAACTGAAGTTGCTGACGACCGGCGCGGGCGAACCCAAAGATTTAACCAAAGACAACATCAACCACAACTGGGCGCATTGGTTTCCCGACGGCAAACACATTCTGTGGTCGGCGAATGAACCGGGCAAGGGCATGAGGTTATATGTCGATGACCTCGCCTCGGGCAAGGCGCAGGCGATTACGCCGGAGGGCGTCAACGGAACAGTCTTCATTATTTCTCCGAACTCGCAGTGGGTCGCCGCGATTGGACCTGATGGTAAAGGCTATCTTTATCCGATTGCAGGCGGCGAACCGCAGCCGGTTCGCGGCATGAATGCCGGCGAACAGCCTATTACTTTTACCAGCGACAGCCGCTCGCTCTATGTGTATCAGCCGGGCGAATTGCCGGCCCGGGTTTATCGTCTCGATTTGCAAACTGGGCAACGGACATTCTGGAAAGAACTGATGCCATCCGATCCGGCGGGCGTGGAAACCATCGGTCCCATCCTCATGACGCCCGACGCCAAGACCTGCGTCTTCGGCTATCACCGCATGCTGGCCGATCTGTATTTGGTGGAAGGGCTGAAGTAGGCGTCTCCCACGTTCGAAAATCCTGGCGGGTGGCCCCGCCCTACCGCGAAGCGGAGGGCGGGGGTTTCTTCCGATGTCGCTCTGCACCATAACGGTGTATACTGGTGCTATGCCAACATCCAAGCAAGTTCGTCGGAGCATTACACTTCCCGCGCAGGTCGCCAAGCAGGTGGACAGCCTGGCGAGACGTCGTCGTCTCAGCGACAACCGCGTATTAGTCGAGCTGATCGAGGAAGGAATTGAAGCCCAAAAGAGGAAGGAAAACGCGTTTTTCGAATTGGCGGAACGCTTCCGTACTTCAAAAGACCCCGAAGAGGTAAAGCACTTGGGAGACAAACTCGGCCGCTTCGTCTTTGGTGAGTGATGCCGCAGATCGAAACGTGGTCGCGCCTTCCGACTGCCATCCGCGAACACCTTGTCGATCGCATGCGTGACCGGAACATCAGCCTTGATCATCTGAACCAACTGCGGCTGTGGATCGAATCCAAACCCAATGTTCCCGAAGGACCCTGGTACAAGGATTTCGGCTCCTTTAAGCTCTGCGGTGAAGGGAAATATCCGAAAACATTTTTGTTGGCAGGGCAGACTGCTACAGGCGAGAGACTCTAGGTGGCCGCTTAATCTTCCGAATAAATCAGATGCGGATCCATTTCGAGGGAGGCGGGAGTGCCGGCGTGGGCGGTGGCGCCGTAGTCGAATCCTTTTTCAAAAGCTTTGAGATTGATTTCGCGAAAGGCCGAGGGAACGGAGTCGGCGACCGCTTTACACACTGCGTCGGGTTCGAGCAGGTGCGTTACCGCGGTGAAGAATCCGACCATTACGGAATTTAGCACCATGCGTTTGCCGAGATCCTCGGCGAAACGGGTGGCGGGCACGCTGTAAACTTTAATATCTCCGCCGAGGTGATCCACCCGCACCAGATCCTGTTCGACAATTAGAATGCCTCCGTCTTTCAGCTCGGGAACAAAACGCGTGTAAGCTTCCTGCGACATCACGACCAGCACGTCGGGGCGGGTCACATAGGGATAGAGCACGGGCGAATCGGAAACGATCAGCTGTGCGCTGCAGGCGCCGCCGCGCGCCTCAGGGCCAAAGTTCTGCGTCATCGTGGCGTAGGCATTTTGATATATCGATGCGGCCTTGCCCAGGATGACGGCGGAAAGAATCACGCCCTGTCCGCCGAATCCCGCAATGCGAATTTCGGTTAGCTGCATGGGAGCTCCATCAATCCAGTTGTCATCCTGAGCAAGCCGATTTTGCGCAGCGAGGGATCTGGGCGAGCCGCGCGAACTGTCGCGTTCTGTGCGACAGAATAATCGCGCGTTCGGCTCGCTTCCTTATTAGACCAACCCATTGCCCATCTCCACATATCTTTCGCCCAGCACTTCCTTGTATTGCGCACGCATCATGCTTTGATAATCGGGACGGTCGCGGTCGACAAATTTGCCAACAATAATCTCGCCGGTCATGCTCAGGCCGACTTCGTTTGTAAGCGCGCCGTGGCGCACTTTGCTTTTTTCCTTGTAATACTTCATGGTTTCGAGCCCATCGCCGAGTTTGTTGCGGCGCTGATAAAGGGTTGGGCAAGGCGAGATGATCTCAATAAACGAAAATCCTTTTTTCTGGAACGCCTCTTCCATGGCGCGCGCGAGTTGCCTCACGTGATATGTGGTCCAGCGGGCGACGTAGACAGCTCCGGCAGCGTCCATCAGATGCGGCAAATTGAACGAGGGTTCAAAGACACCATAGGGATTGGTAGAGGTGATCGAGTGCTCCGGGGTGGTCGGCGCAGTCTGACCGCCCGTCATCGCATACGTGAGATTGTTAACGCAGATGATTTTCAGATCGATGTTGCGGCGGGCTGCGTGAATCAAATGATTACCGCCGATGGCAGAAAGATCTCCATCGCCCGAATAGACAACGACGTTCAGTTTGGGATTCGCCAGCTTCAACCCCGTGGCAAAGGGAATGGCGCGGCCGTGCGTGGTGTGAAACGAGTCGAGCTTCACGTATCCGGCGACGCGCCCGGTGCAGCCAATTCCGGAGACCAATGCCAGAGACTGCAGATCGATTTTCGATTCGATGAGTGCCCGCGCGAAGCAATTGACCGTTGTGCCAATGCCGCATCCGGGACACCAGATGTGCGGCATGCGGTCGCTTCGCAGGAATGGTTCAACCGGATTGACGAGACCGTTGATGAGTTCAGTTGTCATCGCGCTGCCTCCACGATGACGTTCAAAATATCTTCGGGATTGTGCACTCCGCCTCCCGCGTGCGGAACAGAAATCGTTCTGGCTCGACCCGCGGCGGCGCGTTCGACTTCGCGAACCATTTGGCCGAGATTCAGTTCTGGAACGATAAACGCCTTAACTTTGCCGGAGAGTTCGGCAATTTTTTTCTCGGGAAAGGGCCACGCAGTAATCAGGCGCAGTTTGCCCACTCGCAACCTTTGCTGCCGTGCCATATCAACTGCGCGCTGTGCCACGCGTGAAGTGATTCCGTAGGAAATGACGACGACATCGGCATCATCAACTTGATCGTCTTCGAACATGGCGATGCGCTCGGCAGCCGATTTGATCTTCTGTTGCAGTCGCCGAACCAGTTTGTCCTGTGTCTGGGGCGTCATGTTGGGATAGCCGCGCTCGTCGTGCGTTAAGCCGGTCACATGGAACTTGTAGCCTTCCCCTGCATGGGCGATTTCTGGAACCATGTCCCCGTTGCTTTCGTACGGCAGATATTCGTCAACTCGCTTGTGTGTGTGCTTGCGAGGCGCGACTTCGATCTGATCGGCGGGCGGAATGATAACTTTTTCAGTCATGTGGCCGACGACTTCATCCATCATTACGAGAACCGGGACGCGAAACTCTTCAGCGAGATTGAAAGCTTTGATGGTGAGATCGAAGCATTCCTGCGGAGAATTCGGGCAGAGCGCAATAATTTCATAGTCGCCGTGCGACCCCCACCGCGCCTGCATCATGTCGGCTTGGGCAGGCAGCGTGGGCAGACCGGTGGATGGGCCGCCGCGCTGGACATCGACGAACACGCACGGAGTTTCCGTCATCGCTGCGTAGCCGATGTGTTCGGCCATCAGCGAGAAGCCAGGACCCGAAGTTACCGTGAAAGCTTTGGCGCCTCCCCAAACTGCGCCCTGTAAAGCGATAGAAGCCGCGAGCTCGTCTTCCATCTGAATAAAGCAGCCGCCGACGGTTGGGACGCGAGCCGCGAAGCGTTCGACGACCTCGGTGGATGGTGTGATGGGATATCCTGCAGCAAACCTAGCGCCGGCTGATAATGCGCCCTCGCAGCAGGCATGGTCACCGTCGATAAAGTGCACTCCGGTAAGCACGCCGCGAGGATCGGCGGTCACTGGGAAGCTCCGGCCGCCGCCTGCAGAATTTTGGTGGCGTAAATAGCGAAGTCCGGGCAGTACATGCCGCAGAGGTCGCAACCGCTGCATTTTTCCGGATGAACCACATGCGGCGGATGATAGCCCTTGGAATTGAATGCGGAAGAAAGAGCGAGGACTTTGGTTGGACAAAATTCCACGCAGAAACCGCAGGACTTGCAACGCTCAACTACGATGGAAACTCGGCCTTTCGCCACAGGCAATCTCCTCAGATGATCAGCCACCCTGAAGTGATTATGCGTTGGCGCGTCGCAGGAGGGTGTGACCTTGATCACAGGAGCCCGTGAGATGAGGCACACAAAAAACGGCTCCGGCCGAAGACCGGAGCCGCAAGCGAGACCCAGAAACGCTCAGAACGAGAGCTCTGCCTTGATCTGCACGATGCGTGGTGATGCATCGGCCCCAAGGAACGACCCAAACATGCTGGTCGGCGGTCCAATGGCATGGGTGATCAAGCCAAAGGTGGGGCTTCCCAGGTTCTGATCTGGTTGATCGAAGTTTGCGTGGTTGAAAAGGTTGAAGGCCTGTAGTCCGACACTGAACATGGCGGCTTCGGTGATCGGCACGTGGAAGTTCTTCATAATCGTCATGTCCGTGTCGAAGAAATTCGGCCCGTAGAACTGGTTGCGGCGTTGCGCACCGAAGCCAGTCAATGCGGGCGAGAACATGGAAGCCGAATAGCAGGGAGTGGTCGTTGCGCTGCGGGAGCAACTGATCGGCGTCCCTGCGGGGTAATTGGCAAACAGGTTTGGAGAGTTCGGAGGGCTGACGCTGTTGTAGTTGAAGCCGGTCAGCACGCCGAAGTTATTGGTGTCGGTGACGGTGAATGGCAACCCGGCGCGGTAGAAGAGAGTGCCGGAAAGCGTCCAGTCTGCGAGGACTCCCTTCCACCCTTTGATTTTTGGAACGTTCCAGACGTAATTCGCGCTTACGTACTGGCGTGTATCGTAATCAGCATTGCCATAGTTGTATAGCTTGAGATTGAAGGGATCTTGCGGTCCGAGCACGCTTACGTTCGTGCCACCAGTGGCAGCGCCGAAGTTGAAGGGCAAGAATCCGCCGTTGGAAATTTCATCCAGCGCGTGGCTCCAGCTGTAATTTAACTGAAACTGCACTTGAGAGAACTTCCGGCTCAAGGTAGCGGTGAACCCGTTGTAGTTGGAGACGGCCGCACTTTGGACTTCGTAGATCGTGCCAAAGCGCTGGTCCGCCGGCGTGCCTGGCAATCCAGTGTAGGTAGTCGCACCGCTAGCTAAAGCGGTCGTGCAAGGGGTCGCCGTTGGGAAAAATCGGAGTGGAGCGGAGTTGCAGTAGGCGTTCTGGCCGCCATTTACCACCGGCTCCCAGATTCCGTGATTGCCCACGTACTCCAAGGTAACGGACGTCTTGTTACCGAAACCTTGCTGCAATTGCAGGTTCCATTCCTGATATTCGGGATAGTGAATCATGCGGTCAGGAGTGTAAAGGCTCGGGGGAATGAACAACGGGTTTGTTCCCACGATGCTGCCCAGAGTTCCGCCTGCCCGATAAGCGCCGGCGAAAGACGCGTTGGCAGCGGACACTGCCGAGGCTTGACTTCCAGCAGCGCCGGGGAACAAGGCGCCCGGTCCGGCGGTGAAGGTGTTATCCAACGGAGCATTCCGCATGAAGTAGTCAGCAACCGTGCCGGGGAAGATATCGCTGAAAATGCCGACGCCTCCACGCAGCACTGTGTCATGCCGCGGCGACCATGCGAACCCAATTCTGGGCTCCCAGCGAATACTGGTGTAATTGATCAGGGCCTGATTAACCCCGGTCAGTAGAGTCTGGTTGTAGGGTTGTGCAGTGTCGTGCGGCAACGAGAGAAATGAATTGTCGAAGCGCGAGAAGCAATCAGTTGTGCAGGTAGGGTTCGAGTTGTGTTCAGCTCTGAGTGACAACGTGACCTTCAGGTTCTTTGCGACTGACCAATCATCTTGCGCGTACAAGTCCAATCCGTAAACGTCGACTGGATTGCTGAGGCGATTGGGGAAGCTCTGAGTGTAGGAAACACCCGCGCCGCTAAAGAAGGCGCCTTGAGTCTCAGACTGTTCGAGCCCGATGGTGCCGATTCCCATATCAGCGTCGGTGATATCGTCACGGTGCCAATTTACGCCGAAGCGCAAGTTATGAGCTCCGTGCACCCACGAGTAATCATCGACAATTTGATATTGAGTCGTTCTTCGTCCTTGAGGCCAGACACCAAGATCAAAGCCGAGAGGATAGAACGCGTTGCCGGAGAAGTTGAGTTGAAATGGCATGAGCGCGGTCGCGGCCGTAAGATTCCCGGCGCTGAAGATGGCGCTATACCACGATCCAGAAAGAATGAACTGATTGACGGAGTTGGCATTGAAGGTATGAGTTTCGTTCAGTTGACCTTCGTACTGAGGCTGGTTGCTTTGTGCGTTAAATGTGCTGGTGAGCGGGTCGGTGTAGCTGGCCTGCAGTCCGTGATCGGTGCGGAAGTGAACAAAAGCACGATCATTGGTACCGATGTTCTGATCGAATCGGGTAGTGAGTAACCACTCGTTAGTCGAATTCCCGGCGGTGGAGAAATACTGCAAAGCGCACGGATTTCCGGCTCCGATCAAAGCATATTGGGCGGCGGTGACCCCGGCGCAGCCATTGCCGATGGTGGCGCCGGTATCAGATGCGGTGCCAGCGGGCAATACATTGGCTGCACGGGAATATCCCGGAGCGCCGTTATAAATTTTGAACATGTTGTTGTAGAACCCGAGTTCGCCGGGATTCGTGGTCCCGATATTGGCCAGAGTGGCGGCCTCGAATTGTGGGCTGGGCACATTCACGGCGGCACTGGTCGGAATCAATAGCCGCAAACCTTCCGTGTCAACGAAGAAGAAGGTTTTGTTTTTCTTGATCGGACCGCCGAACGAAGCGGCCCATTGATTGGCATTATCAAACGGACGCGGAGTGGCACTGTGATTGTTGAACCAGTCGTTTGCGTTGAGGATGCTGCCGTTCCACCAGTAAATCAGATTGCCGTGAAAGGCATTGGAACCCGACTTGGTGACGTAATTCACGTTAGCGCCACCGAGCTGGCCGTACTGGCCTGAGTAACCGTTGTTGACGACGGTGGCTTCGCTAATGTCGTTTTGTCCCAGCAGGATATTCGTGGCTCCGGAGTTATTCAGGTTGAAAAAGGGATCGTTTTCGTTTTCGCCGTCGACCGTAAACAGATTTGCGGTGGCGGGCAAGCCAAAGGTAGAGGAGTTTCCATACCCCGATTGGGTATTCATTACCGCTCCCGGCGCGGTCTGAATGATGTAGGTGAGATCGTTGCCGGGATTCGGTGTGAGCTGGATCTGTTCAGGAGTAAAAGTGGTCGAGATATTTCCGTTTTGCGTATTTACCACTCCGCCTTCGGCGGTTACTTCAACCGTGGTTCCCGATCCGCCAACCGCGAGCTGGAGATTGGCTGCGCTTGCTTGTCCTACTGCGACCTGGATTTTTTGAGATGCGCCCTGGAATCCCTGTGCTGATGCTGTGACGGTGTAACTGCCGGGCGGGAGTAAGGAAAATCTATAAACACCGGCTGGATTTGTAGTAGCAGTTTGCGTCGCGCCGGTTGCGTTGTTTTTGAGATTCACCATGGCCCCGGGGAGCACAGCGCCGCTGGGGTCGGTGACAGTTCCACTAACGTCTCCGGAAATTTCGGTTTGCGCGGTTGCCGGGATGACCAGAAAACTTGCCAACACAAGCATGAGCGCCGGGAGTAAGAGCTTTGTAACTCTTTCACACATAGACCTGCACCTTCCTCTTTCTTTCGTGAGTTGGTATTGCGCACGCCTCTGCGCTTAGAACGTCAGGAAAACTATGTATCCCCTGTCTCGGGGATTTCGTGTAGGTGTAGATGAACGCTGGAGATTATTGCAACCTAATGACCAACAGGATGTTTTCTCTTATCGGTTGCACAGCAGATGTTTAGTGGAGCGTAAACAATTGTGACTTCTCGTTTTTCATAGAGCCAAGGAAACTGGTTTCCGGAAACTGGATCGCAAGTAGAAGCACCTTAGGAACACACTGCAGTTATTAAGCCTCAACCAGTACGGTGAGAACTCTAGTAAGTTTTAATTACTGTCCGGAGCGGAATTGACGCACCACCTCCAGCAGGGAGCTGTGCGCGAAGGGGGCGGGTGCGAGAGTCAAGATCAACATAACCAGAGCAAAGAGCGCGAGCCAGCGGCGAGCGCCTGATACTTGCGGCCATTCGGCGACCATCGGGTGGCGCATGCCGCTGATGCGAAGCAAGACAGCCCAGATCAACCAACCGGCCCAATAGAACAATGCCATCGGAATCAAGGCAAGGATGGTCAGTCGAGAAATCAGTTTGTGGGCACGAGGGGCGATGGAGAAGACGATGTGGCCGCCGTCGAGTTGTCCGCCGGGAAGAAGATTAAGAGCAGTGGCGAACATGCCCACCCAGGCTGCGATTGCAGTCGGATGAAAATAAATTCCTTGCGGCGCTGCCGTGTGTGTCGAGTTCGGAAGCAGAAACCACGCCAGGCGAAAAATCAGTGGATACCCTAATTCAATGTCCGAATTCGCTGCGGCTGCAGGCAACGCTTTGGAAAGCGGCAGCGCGAAAAACAGTACAATCGTCGCCACGATAAACCCGGCGATCGGCCCGGCAATTCCGATATCAAATAAGGCTGCGCGAGAACGAATAGGCGAACGAATGCGGATGAATGCGCCCAACGTTCCGATCAAAGTGGGAGCAGGAATAAAGAAGGGAAGCGTTGCATGCACCCCGTAATATTCGCAGCAAAGATAATGGCCCAGTTCATGCGCCAAGAGGATCAGCATCAAGGTCGAGGCGAATGGAACTCCAAGCAGCAGCCGTGAGGGTTGCGCGAATGCCCAGCTCATGGGAAAGAACGGCAAAGTGTCATCATTCAATGAGAATGCCGGCTGATTGTGCTGGAAGTTGGATTCCATGCGGGCGCCGACCACGAGTGTGGTGAAAATTGTCAGCAGCAATAACAACGCATGCAGCCAATACCGCTGCTTGGGGCGGGGGACGTACACAAGTTCCATCGGCCGGTAATACTCGGCGGTGGAGGAAGAAGTTGGCGGGATAATCTCAGACATCAGAAATCCGTGCAGGTACCGGCCTACAGGAGAACGGCCACATCATTATTGTAACGGGTGGGACTAGTCGATGGATTGCAGCTCCTTGCCGGGTTTGAATCGGACGGCTTTGCCGGGGGGGATGGAAACTTCCGCGCCGGTGCGAGGGTTACGACCAATGCCGGTTTTTCGCGGACGCACATTAAAAACGCCGAATCCGCGCAGCTCGATGCGATCACCCTTCGCCAGGGACTTTTTCATGCTTTCGAAGACGGTTTCAACCGCCATCTCGGCCTTGGTCTTGGTGATACCGGTTTTGTTCACTACCTCATTAATAATGTCGAGCTTGATCACGTGCGGCTCCCGGGGACGAAGTCAGTTTGGCGTACCAAGTGATTGATGCTAAGGGAGATATGAGAGATTGTCAACGGGCAGCATCTCCCGTAATATGAGCCTACCCAGCCAAGAGAATTTTTGTAATTTGGTAATTGTGGGATTTCGTAATTTGAAACCCACTCCTTCGGCCTCGCGAATCTGAAAAATTGCCAAATTACTCAATTACAAAATTACTCAATTACTCAAGGAGCTTCATGCTGAAGAGCGATCGCTGGATCCGCAAGATGGCGACGGAACATGACATGATCAATCCCTTTTCCGAGAAGCAGGTACGGGAGGGGGTAATTTCCTACGGTTTGTCGTCTTACGGTTACGATTTGCGCGTGGCCGACGAGTTCAAAATCTTCACAAACGTAAACTCTACCGTTGTGGATCCCAAGAAATTCGACGAACGATCGTTTGTGACGGTGCGTTTGGAGTGCTGTGTTGTGCCGCCGAATTCGTTTGCATTGGCCCGGTCTGTCGAATACTTCAAAATCCCGCGCGATGTGCTGACGATTTGCGTTGGCAAGTCGACTTATGCGCGCTGCGGAATCATCGTAAACGTGACGCCATTTGAGCCGGAGTGGGAAGGATTCGTGACTCTGGAAATCTCAAACACCACGCCACTTCCGGCGAAAATCTATGCCAACGAAGGCTTGTGCCAGATCATCTTCTTCCAGTCAGACGAGGTGTGCGAGACCAGCTACGCCGATCGTAAAGGGAAATATCAGGCCCAGAAGGGAATTGTGCTCCCGAAGTTGTAGTAGCTGGTAGTTAGGAGCGAGTAGCTAGGGTTCGAAGGATAGAGATCAGGTGATGGTTGGGATGTTTTTGCTCGCTACCACCTACTAACTACTCGCTACTACTTTTTGCCGTTCTCGGATTCCTTATACATGTATTTGATGGCGGGCTTGTAGATCATCAGGTTGGGGGCGCCGTTGCGGTTGATCTTCAGGCATGCCTTGTCATACCACTCAATGACGCCGTGCACTTGCTCGCCATCGCGCAGGACGATGACCATTGGGGTCTTCGACTGCATCTGCTTCTGGTAATAAAAGTTTTCGGCGTTGGTTTGCTCGGGCGGTGACGACTTTCTGCCTCCACCGTTGCGGTCACCGCGGTCGCCGCGATCATTGCGGTCGGGCCGGCGCTCGCCCATAGGCGATGCGGAATGATTGTGATCATTGCGGCTGAAGGAGTCGTTGCGGTTGAGCGAAGGACGAATCAACTTTCGATTGGCGAACCCGTCCGCATCGATCGAATGTTCGGCTGGAAAAGCACCGATCGCGTCTTTCATAGCGTCACCTGTCCGACACGCTTTTCACGCGGGCCACACGGTATGACTGTGATTGTGCGTCTGAAGGCGTGAGTTGTACCCCTACCGTAGCATAGGGAAACGAAGATGACAATGGGACGATAGTGGGGGAGGAAGGGAGGAAGCAGTAGTCAGTAGTCGGCGCTCAGCCGGTTTTCTCGAGCGCGGTGGCGAAAGCATCGAGGGAAAGCGAGCGCAGCAGGTTGCGTCGCATGCCGCGCTCCACGTCGGCCAGACGATCGGCCGCCTGCGCAATCCAGGCGAAATCAGCCGATTCCGCCAGTTTCTTCAGTTCCGCTTCGATATCGATGTTCCGAACCAATTGTGGCGTGCCTGAATTTAGAAACACCAGATCCTGCAGGAGCGAGTACAGGGTGCGCAGCAGATTCTCGGTTTTTCCGCGTCCCTCAGCCCCGGCGCGATAGGTTTCCGTGATTTTGAACAGTTCGGAATGATCCGTGCCACGCAATGCCGTAGAAAGGATGGTCAACGCATGCTGCCGTGACGCGGTGTAGGCCGCCAGATCGAAATTGCGGGCACGGCCGATCGCGCCTTCTGCGAGCCTGGCGACCAAAGCACGTTGTTTAGGACTCCAATCGGGCCGGTGTTTGGCAAGGTAGCGCTCGATTTCCTCACGGTCGAGAGCATTCAGCGTGATCACCATCGCACGCGATCGAATCGTGGCCAGCAATTCGCCTGGGTTTTCAGTGAGCAGAAAAATTGTGGCGAATTCCGGTGGTTCTTCCAGAACCTTCAGCAGCGAATTGGCGGCTTCCTTCATGAATGCGGAATCAGTAAAAATGTAGACGCGTTCTTTGGCCTCGGCAGGACGAAAATAAATGGTACGGATCACGTGGCGAACCTGGTCTACTTTGACCATCATTTGCGGCGGATCAGGCGGGATGACCAGGATGTCGGGGTGGGTTTGAACGAAGATGCGAGTATCTTTCCTGTCGGATTCTTTCAAGCCCTCGCGCGCTTCTACGGCTTCGGCGCAGCGTGCTTGCAGATCCTGTGCGGCACCTATGCGCACGCAGTTGGAGCATTTGTCACAGAAATCGGGCAGACCATCTGTGGTTGGCCGCTGCAGGCAGTTCATGGCTTTCGCGAGCATCAGGCTGAGAGTGTATTTGCCCGAGCCAGCAGGACCAGCCAGGATCACAGCGTGAGGAAAATGCTCGCGCTGGAGCATGTCACGCAATCGATGAACCACGTCGGCGTTGCCGTGAAAATCAGAAAAGGGCATAAGGGACAAGCCTTTGGCACTTAGCAATTGGCATTTGGTCTTAAGCGGCTTGTGATGACCAATGCTAATTGCCAACTGCCAATTGTTCAGCTCAGGCCGTCTTCGCGGCCAACTTCAGTTTGTTGCGTACGACCCGGATAATCTGCTGGTGCGTAGCATCGGGTGTGCCACGGGCGTTCACGACCGTGACACGCTGCGGTTCGCGCTCGGCAATTGCCAGATACGTTGACCGCACGCGCCCGAAAAAGGCGCGATTTTCCTGCTCGAAGCGATTCTCGTCTGATTCCGCGGTTCGCGCCTTGTTACGACGGCGAGCGCGTTCGACGCTGGCAGCAACGTCGGAGTCCATCAGAATCGTGAGGTCCGGCTGCAGGTCTCCACACAGAATTCGATGCAGCTGCAATACCGGCTCACTACCCAGTTTGCGGCCGCCGCCCTGATAGGCCTCGGTCGAATCGGTGAAACGATCGCATAAAACGATTTTGCCTTGCGCGAGCGCCGGAAGGATGACCTCTTTAATATGCTGGGCGCGCGAGGCAAACATCAAAGCCATCTCCGCAAAGGGCGCCAGGGCCGAAGTGTTCGTGTCGAGAATCAGCTGGCGAATTTTTTCGCCGGTCGTCGTGCCCCCTGGTTCGCGCGTGACCGCTACCGCCAAGTCGTCTGAACGCAACCCGGTCGCGAGGCGCTCCAGTTGGGTGCTTTTGCCGCAACCGTCTAATCCTTCGAAGGTGATGAATTTTCCGCGTGAAGCCGCCGACACGAAAGAATGATAACAACTCCGGTTGACGCTGTCAGGGTTGCAAACCTGGATTCCAAGCTGCAGATTCTGCCGTGGCGCGCATCCTACGGTATTGATATATTCAGCAGTTTGCGAGTATCGAATCGTTTTAATACCCGGAAGGAGCCCATTGGATGAAATTCCCCCGTCGCCGCGTCTATTTGGTCACCGTCTTTATTGGTTTGACAAGTTTGGCTGTTGGACAGACCACAACGAAAGGAGCCGCACCGACGATAAACGTCTCGGTAGATGCCACCGATGCTCCCCGGAAGATGTTTCACGCGCATTTAACTATTCCTGCTTCGGCCGGCACTCTCACTCTTTATTATCCGAAGTGGATTCCCGGCGAGCATGGGCCGACGGGACCGATCGAAGAGTTGACTGGATTGCATTTCACCGGCAATGGCCAGATGCTGAAATGGCGGCGCGATCTGCTGGATGGCTGGACTTTTCATGTAGAAGTGCCGCAGGGCGTGTCGCGGGTGGATGCGGCGCTTGACTACATGTCGCCGACGGGAAGAGAAGGTATGTACACCGGTGGGCAGTCTGCCACTGACAAAATGACCGTGATCAGTTGGAACACGCTAGTGCTTTATCCGGCAGGCTGGAATTCGGACGAAATCACGTACGAAGCATCTTTGCGCCTTCCTGCTGGCTGGAAATCCGGAACGGCTTTGCCGATCGCTTCGCAAAGCGGCGATGAAATCAAGTTCAAATCCACATCGTTGACAACGCTGGTAGATTCTCCGGTGATCGCCGGCGAATATCTCAAGGTTGTCCCGCTTGCCGATAATCCGCAACAGGAGATGGATATCGCCGCAGATAGCGCGGCAGCGCTGGATGTCGCGGCCGATGTATTCACTCCTTATAAGAATCTGACAGATCAGGCATTCAAGCTCTTTGGGGCGCGGCATTTTCGTGACTACCACTTTTTGTACAGCTTGAGCGATCACGTGGCGCACTTCGGTCTGGAGCATCACGAGTCGAACGATAGCCGGAGCGGGGAACGGTATCTGGTCGATCCGGAACTGCGGCTTCTGGAGGCTGGTCTCTTGCCGCACGAGTATGTGCATTCGTGGAATGGAAAATACCGCCGTCCGGCAGACCTGGCGACGCCCAACTATGAAGATCCGATGAAGGATGATTTGCTCTGGGTGTATGAAGGGCTAACCTCATACCTTGGTGACGTTCTCAGCGCGCGCAGTGGGCTGCGAACGCCCGAGCAACTGCGCGACTCGGTTGCCTTGATTGCGGCTGCCCTCGATCACACGCCGGGCCGAAGCTGGCGAAACCTGCAGGACACCGCCGATGGCGTGCCAACGATGCAAGGAGCGCCATCGGAATGGGAGTCATGGCGGCGCGATCTGGATTATTACGATGAAGACGTGCTCAACTGGTTGTGGGTCGACACGATTATTCGCCAGCAGTCGAACGGAAAAAAATCCATTGATGACTTCTGCCATCTTTTCGAGGGTCCGCCAAGCGGACCGCCGGAAGTGAAGCCTTACACTTTTGACGACGTCATGAATGCGCTCAACCAGGTTGTGCCATACGATTGGGCTGGATTCTGGGCGGTGCGTCTAACGAATCACGGGCCGGGAGCGCCATTGGGTGGGATCGAGGGTAGTGGCTGGAAGCTGGTGTATGACGAAAATCGATCGGAGCTATTCCGCGACACCGAGCACGAACGCGAGGAAGTGAATGCAAGCTATTCGGTCGGTTTGCTGCTGAAAGAAGATGGGCGGATCGTAGATACGATTGAGGGCATGCCTGCGGCACAGGCCGGAATTGGGCCGGGGATGAAGCTGGTTGCAGTGAATGGGCGACGATTTAGCGGGGATGTCTTGCGCGACGCACTAAAAGCGGGCAAGAGCAACTCGGAACCATTGCAACTGCTGGTCGAGAACACGGAATATTTCAAGACTTACAACCTGAATTATCACGGTGGAGAAAAGTACCCGCACCTGGTAAGGGATGAAGCCAAGCCCGATTTATTGAGCGATATTATCCGGGCGCGGTAAAAGTAAATTGCCCTGAGCGTAAAAAAGCTTGGATGCTGCGAAGCGCTGGCGCATGTTGGCGCATGCTTGCTTAATGCTTTTGGTGTATACAATCCTGCCGGACTGGGCAAATAAAATAATTTCTTCGCCAGCGCTGATTTAACATTACTGATATAGCGCCTGGCCGCTATGTTGGGGTGTTTTTTAGCTGATGTCCAGGATGAGTTGACAGGCCTACTGCAAGTGCGTCCGCTGGCTATATTCTCGCCTTTACCTCAATCTGCGGTCGCAACTCGCTACGTCGTGGGATTCGCCAGTGCACTGGTGGCCATTGGGCTGCGCGCCGCTCTGGAGCCGATCTTTGGTCACGCCGGTTTTTATGCCACGATCTACATTGCCGTAGTTTTCGCTGCTCTGGTCTGCGGACTGGGACCATCCATTGTCACTGCGGTGGTTGGCACGGTCGGCGTGATCTATTGGTTCGTCGATCCGCGCCACAGCTTATTAATTGCAAACCGAAGGGACATTCACGGTCTGATCGCGTGCGCCGTGGTATGTCCGGTCCTGATTGCTCTCGGTGACGCAAATCGACGCAAGCGTTTGGAAGTCAAAGCGGCTCGCGATCTGCTCGAACAACGCGTGCAGGATCGCACGGCGCAACTCTCGCAAGCGCTCTCTAACCTGGAAGCCGAAATCATCGTGCGCAAAACGACGGCGGAGCAGTTGCGCCGACTATCGCTCCGCCTGATGAGCATTCAGGACGAAGAACGTCGCCGGATTGCTCGTGATCTGCATGATAGCGCCGGTCAGACTTTAGCGGCGATCAAGATGAGCCTGGCACTGCTACAAGGATCAATGGCCCAAAGCCCGCCAAACCTGAGCCTGCTGGATGATCTCAATGCGCTTGCGGATGAAGCTTTGCAAGAGATCCGAACCACATCGTACTTGCTGCATCCTCCCATGCTGGATGAGGCCGGATTTGCGTCGGCAGCCCGCTGGTTTGTTGATGGCTTCACCAAGCGCAGCGGAATTGAGGTGCGGTGCGATATTCCCGAGGAGATGGAACGACTACCGCAAACAGTCGAATTGGTACTTTTTCGTATTTTGCAGGAAGCCTTGACGAATGTTCATCGCCACTCCGGCGCGACGGCCGCAGCGGTGAGCTTGTGCTCGGATAGTAGCTGTCTAAAATTCCAAATCAGCGATAACGGGCACGGGATTCCCGAAAAGCATCTGGAGCGCTTCAACGAAGCCAATGGAACCGGAGTCGGAATTGCGGGAATGCGGGAACGAATACGAGAATTGCACGGTGAAATGAGCATTCAGTCGGGCAAGGCTGGCACAACGATGAGCTTTACGTTTTCACAACCTAAAGCTCTCCAGGCCAGCAATGACGGTTCCGCTGCGTGACGCTCGTGCCTATCGATATTTGCTATTTACTTCCACTCCGCAGCAGGGCCTGAGCGGGTTACCCGTTGGCTCGTGCCACCAGCACAATGGCCAGGCTGTAAAAGACGAACATGAGCACTAGGTAAACCTTCGATTGGGAACCTGAGCCCTTAAATTCTTTCCAGACGAAGATGCCCCAGAGCGCGGCCACCATCGGAGCAGACTGTCCGATTGCATAGGAAATCGCGACGCCGGTGAAGTGGGCGGCGACGAGATTGAAAACCGTTCCGACGCCCCAGATGCAGCCCCCGAGCAACCCCAACATGTGCCCCGAGGCTGGACCATGAAAGAACTCCGAAAACCGAACAGGATTTCCAACCAGCGGATGCTTCATGAAATAGATGTTCCAGATGAAGCACGACAAGAGAGCTCCCAAGGTCAGAAATATTGCGGCGCCGTACGGCCCGAGCGGGTTACCGCGAGTCATGGCGTGAGTCATGAATGGCGCCCACAGTCCCATCAAAACGCCGGAGACGACGCACACAATGAGACTCTTCCTTGAGACGGAACGCCCGGCGATGGCCAGGGCCGCATAAGCCTTTCCATCCAGAATGATTGCGATCACTGCACAGGCAACGCCGGCTGCCAGAAAACCGATGCTTCCTTGTGGCTGGAGTGCATAGCTCAAAACAACTCCGACGACTAAGGCAATACCGATGGAAACTGGAAAGGCGACGGCGAGGCCAGCCATATCAATTGCAGCGACCAATAGAAGGTTGGCAAGGTTGAAGAGAGCGCCACCAATCAGCGCGTGGGCAACATTAGAAACGTCGGTCGAATGAATATTGTTAAGCAGATTGTCGGGGCCGGAGCCGGTCATCCCCATGGTGTGGCCCAGAATGAGCGAGATCAGAAAGATCCCGATCGCATAGTCCCAATAAAACAGTTCGAAACGGTAGTTCTTAACGCCTTTGTAGGTGTTTGCCCACGATCCCCAGCAAACCGCGCTGATGATCATCATGATTAATGCGGCTGCCAGTGTGTGTGGTGTGAACATTTGATGTTTATCGAGCGCTAACAACTGCAGATTCGTCGTGTACTACTTCTCGGAATGACAATTTCCGGGTATTACTTTCCCTCAATTCTTGACAGATACAGTTGTATGAATCTGGGCGCATCGACTTCCACGCCAACTTTCGCATTCGGCGCGACTTTATCGAGTCCTTCGATCACGTAGTGATCACCATGAAGCACATTGCGCTCGACATATCCCTGGCGGTTCGCAACGGTTTCGCCGCGAGTGAATTCTCCGCGGGTTTCGACGTCGACATGCATTTCGGGCGCAGTGACCAAAGTTGAGTCGATGGCCACGCCGACGGCGAGCGGATCGTACATCGCCGTACCGGAGAAGCCGTATTTTGCGGAGAGATCAATGAGATACTTTGCCACTTGATAAATGAAATCATTGATTGCGCCGTGAGTCTTGCCGAGTTGATCGAGATTATTCTGGGTAAACAGAGTCTTGTTGGAGACGTCGAGTCCGACCATGGTGAGCGGCCATCCCGCCTGGAAGACGATCTGGGCGGCTTCGGGATCATTGGCAATATTGGCTTCCGCGGCGGCGTTGACATTGCCGCCAGAAATCGAGCCACCCATGAGGACAACTTCTTTCACCAGGGCGGCGATGGAAGGATCTTTTTCAACCGCGAGCGCAATGTTGGTTAGCGGACCCACGGGCACCAGAGTAATTTCATGCGGAGCAGCGTGGACCATCTGGATGATGAGATCCGGCGCCCAACGCGAATCCACTTTGCATTTGCTGGGTGGAAGCTCGATGTTCGCGAGACCATTCCTGCCGTGCCAGAACTCGGCAGTGGTCAGCTTTTGAAAAAGAGGATGCTGCGCTCCGGCGGCGACCGGAATATCGCAGCGATTGGCCAGCGACATCATGCGAAGCGCGTTGTCCAGGCCCTGCGCCGCGACCACATTCCCGGGAACGACGGTCACAGCGCGGACGTCGAGTTCGGGCGAATTCAGCGCCAGCATGAGCGCCATGGCATCATCCGTACCGGGATCGGTATCAAAGATGACTTTTTTTGGCGCAGCGTGAAGGGGAAGGGCAGCAGCCAAAATCATTGCGCAGAGATTCAGACCTCGTGGGATGCGGCGCTTCAGGATGATTGTCTCCGGAAATAGAGTGGCAACGTAGCCTAGCGTCGCGGCAGAAAGAGTGTCAAGGGCGAAAAGTACGATTTCAATCATACCTGCCGTACAATGCATAACATGCCTCGCGAGACGATAAGGCGCCTGGGAGTTGCCGATCAAATCTCGGGCGCAGTTCCGGACCGCTTTCCGCCAGCTTCGGTTCCCGAAGCGCCGATTGCCACGCTCTCCGGACGGTCGCTTCTGCCAAATCGCGGCGTTCCCCTGAGTCTCGAGTGGGTGAGACGGGTGCGCGTGAATACCAGCGCAGTCGAGCGGCGGGCGCAATCCCATGTGGCGCGCCGGACAGTCAAGAAGGAGTGGCAGGCAGCCTGGTTGCTGCGCGCGATCACGTGCATGGATCTGACGACCCTTTCGGGAGACGACACCGATGAGCGGGTACGGCGGCTTTGCGCGAAGGCGCGACATCCAATCCAGCATGAACTGGTGAAGCGGCTGGAAATTGAGGAACTCCATATCACGGTGGCAGCCGTGTGCGTGTATCACAGGTTTATAGAAACTGCGCGGCGTGCGCTGGAAGGAAGTGGGATTCGTGTGGCGGCGGTGTCGACGGGATTTCCGGCGGGCCTGAATCCTTTTGAGGAGCGGATTGCGGAGATTCGACGATCCGTTGCGGCGGGAGCGCAGGAGATCGACACAGTCATCACGCGAGCGCTTGTTCTCGGCGGGAAATGGGAAGCGCTCTACGATGAAATCGCCGAATTTCGCCAGGCCTGCGGCGGCGTTCACATGAAAGTGATTCTTGGAACTGGCGATTTGCTGACGTTGCGAAATGTTGCTCGCGCTAGCTTTGTGGCGATGATGGCGGGAGCGGATTTTATCAAGACTTCAACGGGGAAAGAATCGGTCAATGCGACCCTTCCGGTTAGTTTAGTCATGGCGCGCGCCATTCGCGAATATGCGCATGAGACCGGAATGGCTGTTGGATTCAAACCAGCCGGTGGCATTCGGACGGCGAAACAATCACTCGATTGGTTGTCGCTGATGAAAGAAGAATTGGGCACGCCATGGATGAAAGCGGAGCTTTTCCGGTTTGGTGCAAGTGGCCTGCTGAATGATATTGAGCGCCAACTGGAGCATTACTCGACCGGAAGGTACTCGGCGGATTATCGGCATCCGATCGCGTAAATAGTTAGTGTCATCCTGAGCTCGGGATAATTAAGACAAGCAAATGAGCATCGCTGAAAAATTCGTAAGCATGGAATACGGCCCGGCTCCAGAGGATCCGAAAGAAGCCCTGGTCTGGCTGGATCGACATGGGCGGCGATTTGGCCATTTTATCGACGGCGCATGGCGGGATCCCGTCGAGGGAGTTTTTTTCGACACTCTCGATCCGGCAAGCGGTGAAAAGCTCGCAGCAGTTTCGCAGGGATCGGCGGCAGATATCGATGCGGCGGTCAAAGCAGCGCGAAAGGCCCTATCAGCATGGCAGTCGCTGACTTCGCATGCGCGTGCTCGCTACCTGTACGCGATGGCGCGGGCGGTTCAGCGCCATTCACGCCGACTGTCGGTCCTCGAAACCATGGACAATGGCAAGCCCATCCGCGAGAGTCGAGATATTGATATTCCGCTGGTGGCGCGGCATTTCTATCACCATGCGGGATGGGCACAGCTGCTCGATTCTGAATTTCCCGGATATACCGCATGTGGCGTTGTCGGTCAGATCATTCCATGGAATTTTCCATTACTCATGCTGGCGTGGAAAATTGCCCCGGCGCTTGCCACAGGGAACACGGTAGTTTTGAAACCGGCAGAGTTCACACCTCTTACGGCGCTAGCGTTTGCCGAAATCTGCACGGAGATTGAGTTGCCGGCCGGAGTTGTCAACATTGTGACCGGAGACGGCTCAACCGGTGAAGCTTTGGTTAAACATCCGGATGTGGACAAGATTGCTTTTACCGGTTCAACCGAGGTAGGACGCGCCATTCGCGCTGCCACTGCGTCGAGTCACAAGCGGCTTTCGCTCGAACTCGGCGGGAAATCGCCCTTCATCGTTTTCGAAGACGCGGATCTCGACGGTGCGGTGGAAGGATTGGTCGATGGCATCTGGTTCAATCAGGGCCAAGTCTGCTGCGCCGGTTCGCGATTGCTGATGCAGGAAAGTATTGCGGAGGCTTTGATCGCCAGAGTTCGCGAGCGGATGAATACATTGCGAGCCGGGCCGCCTCTGGATAAGGCGATCGATATAGGAGCCATCGTGGCGCCAGTACAACTGGAGCGGATTCGACGGTTAGTCGACCAAGGGGTGGCCGAGGGTGCAACCTGCTGGCAGCCGCAGATTGTGCTGCCTTCGCGAGGACTCTATTACCCGCCGACACTTTTGAGCAACGTGCATCCGACCTCGATTGTGGCGCAGCAGGAGATCTTTGGGCCAGTGTTGGCGTCGATGACTTTCCGCACGCCATCAGAAGCTGTGGAGTTGGCGAACAATACAGCTTATGGTCTGGCCGCGTGCGTCTGGAGCGAGAGCCTGAATGTCGCGCTGCATGTGGCCGCGCAGATCAAGGCCGGAGTCGTTTGGGTGAACTGCACGAATCTGTTTGACGCTGCCTGCGGTTTCGGCGGCTATCGCGAGAGTGGCTATGGACGCGAAGGCGGCAGGGAAGGGCTGCGCGAATATCTCGAACCGGTCTGGTTTAAGAATGCGCCGAAACTGCGGCCTACGAAGAAACTGGACAGTCAATCGCGCGACTCCTCGACCTCTTCGATCGACCGCACCGTCAAGCTATATATCGGAGGCAAGCAGGCGCGGCCGGATTCGGGGTACAGCATTGAAGTACGCGGTGCGGATGGTCGCCTGCTGGGGGAGGCGCCGCTAGGGAATCGCAAGGACATCCGCAACGCCGTGGAAGCAGCGCGAAAAGCTGGAGCCTGGCCAAAAGCGACAGCCCACAATCGAGCTCAGGTGTTGTATTACGTTGCCGAGAATCTTTCGCAGCGGCGCGAGGATATCGCCCGGCGCCTGGCTTCTGCAGTTGGAAAGAAGCAGGCAAGAGCGGAAGTCGAGCGTAGCATCGAGCGCATCTTTACTTACGCCGCATGGGCAGACAAATTCGATGGCTCCGTCCACAACCCGCCGTTCCGGACAATCGCGATTGCGATGAATGAGCCGATAGGAACGGTTGGCGTCGCTTGTCCTGATGAAGTTCCGCTGCTCGGATTTATGTCACTGGTGATGCCGGCGCTTGCGGTCGGCAATACCGTGGTTGCGGTTCCGTCGGAAACCTATCCGCTGATTACGGGCGATCTTTACCAGCTTTTCGATACCAGCGACATGCCGGCAGGAGCGATCAATATTGTGACGGGGTCGGCTTCACAGCTTTTGAGAGCGTTGGCGGAGCACGATGGCGTGGACGCAATCTGGTCGTTCACGGACGAGGCCAATGCGGCTGCGGCGAAAACCCATTCCGTTGGAAATCTCAAACAGGTTTGGACGAATGAAGGGCGCGTGATTGACTGGTTCGATTCCAAACTTGCGGAAGGACGCTGGTTTCTCGAACACGCGACGCAGGTGAAAAATATCTGGGTGCCGTATGGAGAGTGAGTGCTGCCTCTTACTGTTGACATCATTTGCAGCTTGTCACTAGACTCACCTTTCTTCGGACACAAAATCTCTAGAGCCCCATGCCCAAACGCCCTCGCATTGCGGTAGTTGGCAGCGCAAATATCGATCTGGTTACATTTACCGATCAATTTCCCAAACCGGGGGAGACGATTTTTGGCCAGAAATTCGATCTCGGCTTCGGCGGCAAGGGTGCGAACCAAGCGGTCGCGGCTCGTCTCTGCGGTGCCGATGTGGTCATGGTGGCGCGAGTGGGCGATGATCTGTTCGGTCCGGCGACGATCGACAATTTCAAGAAGCTCGGGATTGATACGACCCATGTCAAACAGGTGAAAGGGCTTTCCAGCGGGGTGGCCCCGATTTTCGTCGATCCTCATGGCCAAAACCGGATTCTGGTTGTAAAGGGAGCCAACGATTCGCTCAAGCCGGCTGATGTCGATGTCGCGGCAGAGGCGCTGAAGGCCTGTGACTGCATTGTGATGCAGTTCGAGATTCCTCTTGAAACGGTGTACTACACGGTAGCGTTCGCGAAAAAGCATGGGATTCGTTGCATTGTGAATCCTGCGCCCGGGCAGCCGGTAGATTTGCATGCTCTCGCTGATCTTGATTACTTTGTTCCCAATGAGAGCGAAACTGAAACCATTACTGGAATGCCGGTGCGCAATTTAGACGATGCCAAGAAGTGTGCCGGAAAACTTCTGGCCGGTGGCATTGGCCGGGTGATTATCACCCTGGGATCGAATGGATCTCTTGTAGCCGGGCGCGATGCGAACGAGCATGTGGCCGCGTTCCCGGTGAAAACGGTGGACAGCACCGGCGCCGGCGATGCATTCATTGGAAGCTTTGCTGTTTTCTTAGCGGAAGGCATCACTGAATTGGAAGCGGTTCGCAGAGCCAATCTTTACGCGGGGCTGTCAACGACCGCGATTGGAACCCAGAAGTCTTTCTATGGTCGCGCCCGCTTTGAGGCAGAGTGGGCGTCGCGTCGATAAGGTTGGTTGGCAAATCATCGCACGATCCTGCGACAGGCAGGCCTGTCACGGAAAATTCTTGACATTTGCGGTGCTAATCCATTCATATTAGCAGTCTGCACCGGGGAGCCCGTTTAATATTCCACACGCGCGCGAAAAGGGGATTCATGCTGAGCAAAAGCATGCTGCTTAAGGTAGTTTTGTGTTCGGTTGCACTTTCCATTTGTCCACTTGTTTATGGCCAAGCCACCGGAAGTTTTTCCGGCACGGTGACCGACAAAACTGGATCTGTGATTTCAGGGGCGACCGTACGAGTGACCTCGCAAGCTACCGGCCTTACGCGTGAGACTAAAACCGACGACACCGGCCATTACCTCATCCCCTTGTTGCCGGTGAGCAACTACACCATACGGGCAGAATCCTCGGGTTTTCAGGCTGCGGAACAGAAGGACCTTCGCCTGCAGATCGATGAACATCGGGAACTTGATTTCACGATGGTGCCCGCTTCGGTAACTCAAAACGTCGAGGTAAGCGCGACGCAAGTTGCGGTCGAAACCACGGCGCCAACTTTGGGCCAGGTCATTACGTCGGAAGAAGTTGCTGACCTGCCGTTGAACGGCCGGAATTTTGTGCAGCTGGCAACGCTGACTCCGGGTACGACGTCGTCAACCAGTCCGGTCAGCTTCTTTACTAATGCAGCCAGCAGTGAAGCGGCGACCCGTGGATCGTTTTCGCTCTCGGTCGGTGGATCGCGAGAACAGGAAACCGATTGGATGCTGGATGGCAACGACAACAATCAGCTGGACGAGGGTGGAATTGCTATTTTCTCGTCGATCGACGACATCCAGGAATTTAAGGTCTTGACCTACAACTACTCGGCCGAATATGGCGAGCGTGCCGGTCCGACTGTCCTGGTGACGACGAAATCAGGAACGAATCAGCTTCACGGTTCCGTATTTGAGTATTTTCGGAACACCTCGCTCGATGCGAGCAATTACTTTGCGCACACGCAGGAAAAATTCAATCTGAACCAGTTTGGTGGTTCGCTCGGTGGCCCCATTCAAAAAGATAAGACGTTCTTCTTTTTTGATTATCAGGCCAAGATGCAGAGGGAAGGGATTCCATTCCAGGGATTGGTGCCGACGGCTGCCATGATGGCCGGCAATTTCACGCTCGATCCGTTCGGGGTTCCGCGCGGTGCCAGCAATCCGGATGGTTTTGGAAATCTGACAAATCCCTATGCCGCAGGCACCAACAAGAGCTTTCAATGCGTGCCCGGAACCACCACCCCTGAGCCGCTGAACGCTAACGGAAGCCAGCCGGTGGGAGCGAACTGCAACGTCATTCCTGCGGGAATGATTAATCCGATCGGTGCGAAGGTCATTGGTTTGTATCCTGCTCCGAATGCCAATAATCCAGCGCTCGACTACAACTACGTCAATGTGCCCACGAGAAAACTCAACGAGGGTACGTTCGACATCCGTGTTGACCACAATTTTTCATCGAAGGATTCCGCCTTTGCTCGCTTCAGCTACGACCAGGCAACGAACTTTGTTCCGGGCGGCTCGCCCAGCTGGTCTGAGGCCAACGCCTTCGGCAGCAACCAACACATCAACAATCACGGACGAAACGCGGTGATCACGGAAACTCACGTTTTTTCCGGTAACACGATCAATCAGGCGACGGTGGGTTACAGCCGCATCTTCAACCATATTCTTTCCTACGGCACCGGCACTTGCGAAGCTGCGATTCTCGGAATTCCCGGCGCCGATCTGGGCAGCCAGTGCGACAGCATTACCGGATATCCCGCGAGCCTGAATCAGTCGAGTAAAGACTGCGAGAGCTGCGGACTGACTTCTTTTCAGATGACCAATTACTTCTCCGTTGGTGACCGCGGATATGCGCCCTATCAGGGCGGAACGAACGTCTATTCGTTCTCCGACGTGTTTGATCTGATTCGCGGTAAACATAACATTCGAGTGGGTGGTGTGTTCCGCGCGAACGAAATGAACGTCAGAAATAATGCGTTCCAGGATGGCTACGTCGTCGCAAATGCGGCAGCCACCGGCGACGACATGAGTGACTTGCTTTTGGGTAGTCTGGGCGTGTTCGCCGCCCACGATCAGACATTCCTTGGTGCTACGACAGGTCGGCGATGGAAACTGTTCCGGCCATTCGTTCAGGATGATTGGCGATTGACCCACAATTTGACTGTGAATATTGGATTTGCCTGGTCCCTGGTGACGCCGGAAACCGAGGTTCAGAACCGAATGGCGAATTTCGACGTTCAGAGCCTCAAGTGGTACGTGCCGAAAGGAAGCCCCGGCTTAGCCGGCTGCACGACCTGCATAGCATCCGATGCGGCTGCAGGTGTGCAATTTGACAAAACGGCACTCGAGCCGCGGATCGGATTTGCCTGGAAGCCGATGGGCAGTGAGAAGACCGCGATTCGTGGCGGCTATGCGATCTTCCATGATGCTGCCTGGAACCAGGGCGGACAGGGATTGTGGCAGAACCCACCTTATTACGCTGAAGTCGACCCGTTCCCGACCGGCGTTTGCGCGACATTCGGCGGCACTGGTTGCGGTCTCTCGAATGGTTTTCTGCTTCCCGCCGGTACGCCTTCGACAACAGCTGTGCCAGGCGGAGCGGTATACAGCGGTCCGGTCAACCCGCAAGCGTATACGGGTACGATTCAGTCGCAGAACCTTAATTTCAAGCAGGGTATGATTCAGCAGTTCAATTTGAACATTGAGCGGCAGTTGCCCGGCGAAATTGTGCTGACCGCAGGATACGCGGGTTCTCGCAGTTCGCGGCTGCTGGTGAGCCAGAATAACGAAAATATCTCATCGCCGAGCGCCTGCGGAGTGGTTCCTGGATACACGATTGGGTGCGGGTTCCCGAGCTTCCCGTACGCATTTCCGTTTCAGATCGTGGCAGCCAACGACAGCCGCGGCGACGCGCGATATGACTCTCTTCAGGTCAAGGCCGAGACCAAGAGCGCCCGCCATGGTCTGTATGCGCTGTTCGGATACACCTACAGCCGCAGCTTCGACAACGGTATGCCAGATGGCCTCGGCACCAACCCCGGTGCGATTTACTGGCCGCTACCGGGATCCCAGAGATTGGATTGGGGTTTGTCGCAGCTCAACCTGAATAACAGCTTCACGGCCAGCGTGCTCTACGATTTGCCGTTCGGCAAAGGCAAGCACTTCGGGAGCAACTGGAACGGTGTTGCCAATGCCGTCCTGGGCAACTGGCATGTGAACGTGATCGAGCGCGCGACTTCTGGGTTCCCGCTGTTTGTCGTGGATAGCGCAGATGAATCGGGAATCTTCTACAGCTATAACGGATTCACCCTGCAACGACCGAATCAGGTAGGCAATCCGAATCAACCGGGGTCGTTCCCTGGAAATCCGGGCTGTATCGGACCTTCCAAAGTTCATACGCTTGAGAATTGGTTCAATCCCTGTGCCTTCGTGAAAGCCCCCACCGGTGAGATTGGCACGGCTGCGCGCGCCCCCGCGTATGGCCCACGCTTCGTGAATACGGATTTTTCGTTGATCAAGGATTTTCCGTTTTCGTTTCGGGAAGGCATGAATTTGCAATTCCGGGCTGAGTTCTTCAACCTGTTTAACCATCCGCAGTTCTTCCTCGCCGGCTTGGGAGATTCGGGACAACAGGACATAAATACCCCATCGACTTTTGGGGTGATTAATCAGACCGTGAACAATCCGAGATTGGTGCAGTTTGCGCTGAGGTTGGAGTTCTAGACAATCACGGTTGCTGTGCGGCAGCGGGTTGATCGCGCAGCGTGTAGACAAATTGCTGAAGCTCCCGCCGTTGCTGGTGGGCTTGGTCTGCTGTCTTCTTCGAAAGCTGTTCGAACATTTTGAGTTCTTGTTCTGCTTTCATTGTCTCCCCAGTACGTCGATAGGCTTGGGCCAGCCGATAATGCGCGGTGTCGAGTGTAGGGTCTAAGTATGTCGCTTTCGTGTAGTCAGAAATTGCCTTTGAAAATTCATTCCGCTCCGAATACAGAATCCCCAACTGCAAATATGCGCGCCCAAACGTCGGGTCGAGATGAGTAGCTCTGTCCAGTAAAGATTCGACCTTGGCCGAAGCGTCCGCATCTTTATTGAGGTTGTGGGATTTCCACAGCGCCAGGGCATAGTAATAACTCGCCAGCGCATTCTGAGGCTGGAGAGAAGTGAATCGTTTGAATCGGTCAACGATGGCGTCTGAAGATGTAACTCCCTCCTCCTGCAACCTGCCCAGAAATAAATAAGGATTGGGATCGTTCGGGTTCAAATCCGAAGCCTGACACAAGCATGCCTCGGCTCGATCATTCGAGCCGCGCGCGTACCAGGAAATTCCCACACCAATCAGCATTCGCGCGGAGTTCGGGAAAAGATGTTTCCCTTTAGCGAAAACTTCGCCGGCCGGTTCGGGCGCATGATGCAGAAGGAGTTCAGCTCCCCAATCAAAAAGATTCGGTTCACTGGGATCGAGTTCGGCGGCTCTTTGATAGTCGCGAACGGCTGCAAGCGGATCGCCCAACTTCTCTTCATTCTCGGCAAGCAAATGGTGAACTTCGGCCGTTTCTCGTTTTGCCAATAGCTGCCGCGCAGTGGCTTGCGAATGCGGGTAATCGCCGTTATTGGCGTACGCCTGCGCCAACTGGAAATTATTCTGGTAATCGTCAGGCTGTAGCTGAGCGGCTTTCTGAAGATAGGGCAATGCTTCGCGCGGCTTATGCTCGGCGAGCAAGGTGTTCCCCAGAAGATGGTTTGCCTGAAAACTATCCGGTTGGTGACCGGCCTCGCGCAGGGATTGTTCGTTTCCGGATGTCGACGAGTCTGCAAAAGGCGGATTGCTTTCGCCCAGGGATGCCGTTTGTTTGGCGAGAGCATCGCTGGTTCGCCAAGCGGTGGAACCATGGCCCGCTGGATTTGCTGCATCGGTCACCCCGGCGACAGTAAATTTGGGCTGATCGAAAAATTCAGGTTGACCTTGCGAAGCGCGCTGTTGCTGAGCTTGCTGAACACCGCGGATATCAGGCTCGCATTGTGAAGACGCCATAGGAGCGAGCAGCAGACTCAGCACGAAGCCGCAAAGTGCGGGTTTGAGCTCGGGGAGATCAAGCCTGGTCACGAGCGCATTCTAGCGGCGCGCGCGGGGGAGCGCAATTCGTCATTGTGAACCAATTGGTAAATGCCTCAGGGTAACTTACCCGGACAGGGGAATATGCCGATAGTATTGGCATGTCCGCGCAGCCGATTCTGGTTCTGTCGACGAAATGGTGCGATTTTTGCACTCGGGGAAAATTCACCAAAGCTTATGCCTGCCACCCTTTCGTGTATCTGAAAGGCACGCCTCTGGAGGCCCACGCCCATTCCGAGTGGAAGGCATGCTCAGCCTGTGCAGAATTGATTGATGCGGAAAAGTGGCACGCGCTTACCGAGCGTACGCTGGGAGGCCTTGTGAAAGACTATGAGGTCTCAAACGAGGATAGAATCGCGGTGCGCACCCATATGCAAGATCTGCTGGCTGCGTTCCGGCAGAATATGATTCCGGAAGCCTGAACGGTAAGCCGAAGCTGGGTCAGATGATCACGTGCTGCGGCAGAATGGTTCGGTCCGGCCCCAGCAAGATACTCGCCCGTTCCATCACATTGCGCAATTCGCGCACATTTCCAGGCCAGGTATGCTGGTACAGAATTGTGCTGGCTTCCGGGCTGATACTGACCTCTCTTGCACAAAACATGGACAGGAAATGCGGTATCAGCAGGTCTAAATCGTCCAGCCGGTCCCGCAGCGGGACCAGTTCGATAGGAAAAATGGAGAGCCGGTAAAAGAGATCTTCGCGGAAATTGTGTTCCTGCACCAACCGGCGGAGATTTGCGTTGGTGGCGGCAATTACGCGGACATCTACTCTGAAGGTTTCTGTGCTGCCGAGCCGCTGTACTTCACCTTCCTCCAGAAAACGAAGAAGCTTCGACTGCAAGCCAATGGGAAGATCGCCGATTTCATCGAGGAAGAGAGTTCCTCCCTGCGCGGCATGAATTCTGCCAATCCGGGATTGCACGGCGCCGGTAAACGCGCCTTTCACGAATCCAAAGAGTTCTGCTTCAAGTAATGGCTCAGGTATAGCGGCACAGTTAATGACAACAAACGGTTTAAGTCTTCGTTGGCTAAGTTCGTGAACGGCTTGTGCTACCACGTCTTTTCCGGTTCCGCTCTCGCCCGTAATCAGTACCGTGGTATTGCGGGGCGCTACCATCTTCACAATCGAAGACATGCGTTGCACGGGAAGCGAGCGACCCACAAACTTTGGCAAGCTGGTGCGAGGGGTGAAATCGTCTTCAGAATCGTAAGCAGAAGCTGTTCCCATCGACAGCGAACTGCCTTGGCCGATTCGTTTCATGATCTCGAACGGCAGAGAATCGGGGGAGGGAGTCGGTGCCAGCGGCTGGCCGGTATGGGGATTGATCGGAATGATCGTAATCGCCGGATATTGCGAACGAATCATCTGCTTGAACTCTTCGACGGTCAGATCTGGTAATCCTGGGTCAAGCAATATGAGGGACAGTTCCTCGGCAGAAACCTTCTCCAGAGCCTCCGCGCCACTGGTGGCCTCGAATATGCTCCAGCGATCCGACTTAAGGCGCGAACTGAGGTCGCGGCGCAAATCCTGATTACGGCTGATCAACAGGAGCCCGACGGAGTCCGCCGCAGGCACATATCCCGCAGCCAGGTTCTGTGATTCGATATTAATTTCCATGATCGAGTTCGTTTCCCTTCCAGTTATGCCCGCTGATGCACATTTACCCGCGAGACCGTGTACACCCTCTATGCAGCCCATTCAGATCCTTGCGCCTTTGAAGCCGGATCGCAGAAGTTTGCGAACCTGATTGAAGCTCTCGCCCACGCGCTGCAGTTCTGCAATCGCACGCTCACAATATTGCCGGTAATCTTCGACCGTATGTGCCTTTTGCAGCGCCAGTTCGAGCACGCCCTGCAATACGGTAAGCGGCTGGGCCGTCTTGTGCAGTTCACGGGACATTTCGATTGCTGTATGTCGACTCATTTCTATCTGCTCATCAGAAAACATCACACATCCTTACGATCGATCGCTCAGAACATAACCCACGCCGCGAATTGTCCGGATCAGCTTGGGCGTAAAAGCCGCGTCCACCTTGTCGCGAACATATTTCATATACACGTCCACCAAATTCGTACTCCCGTCGTAAGAGGTTTTCCAGACATTCTCCATAATCATGGCCCGGGTCACCGAACGATGCGCGTTAACCATCAGGTATTCAAGGAGGGCGAACTCTTTCGCGGTCAAGTCAATGGTTTTGCCGGATCGTTCAACCCGGAATTCATCACGGTTAAGCTTCAGGTCGCCGACCTGGATTTGCCCCACGGAAGTACTGTTATGGCGGCGCAAGAGCGCGCGAGTCCTGGCCATTAGCTCCTGGAAAGAAAATGGCTTAATGACGTAATCATCAGCGCCAGAATCCAAACTCGTGATCCGATCTTCCACCCCTCCGCGGGCAGTGAGCACGAGGATAGGTAATCGCGAGGTGGTAGCCCGAACGCGCTTGAGCAGCGATACACCGTCGAGCCCAGGCAGATTTAAATCCGTTACCAGCAAGTCGTATCCGCCCTGAAAAAGAACATCCAGGGCAGCTTCCCCGTCATGGACCAGGTCGACGACATAGGAATTGTCTTGAAAGCCACGTTGCAGGAAGCGGGCTAATGGGACATCATCTTCGGCTACCAGTACGCGTGATTGATTCAGCCGCCGTTCCGAGTCGTGGCTGATCGTGTTTGCGGTCTCAAGCATCATTGTCTCCCTCGTTCACCAGCGGGCAGGTTCTGCCGGAGGAGTGTTCATTGCAATTAGAGAGCCTTAATTGAAATCTGCGATTTTTGCTGAGTTTCCCTAATTTCTGATTGATTCTGTGGAAAAGAATGAAGGGAATAAGTGTTCTCGATTCGAACAGGTGTCATTGAAACGAACACATCGAGATCACATCACTGATGTGACAGAGATCACAAACTCTTCGCACGAATTTGTTTCTGTCAGATGTCAGACCTGTTGGTTCCGGATTGCAAACAAGGTCGGCGAAACTCCGGCGGTGAGATCTGCGGCAGAAAGCACTTGCTCTAATTTGAGGTTAATTTTCCTCACCGACCTACAGTGCGGAGCTTCGTATCCAGGCGAAGCTCACTTCTGCTCGGGGGATTTTGGCTCCGAGCTGGATGCGGGTGCGTTCGGCTGGGGCTGTGAGCCGTCCACGGGCATCTCTTCGCTGACATCCAGGTACTGCACGATCACCGAGATTCTTCGGTTGGAAGGATCGAATGGATTATTGGGTGTGCGCAATCTCTCGTCGGCGAATCCCCTGACCTGAGAAACCTGGTCGGCTCGAATGCCGTTTTGCTGCATGAGGCGGCGAGCCGCATTGGCACGATCGCTTGAGAGCTCCCAGTTTCCGTAATCGCCCTTGCCGTTGTAAGGCTTGGAATCGGTATGTCCTTCGATAGAAAGCTTATTGGGAAGCTTCCCCAATTCCGAGGCAAGCAAAACCAGAAGTTGGGTTCCATCGGTATTTGGTTTGGAATTCCCGCTCTCAAAGAATGTTCCCGAGGCGGTTTCCAGAAGTTCAATCCGCAGGCCTTCCGCGGTCACCGTCATCTGGATCTGGTTCTTGAGCTTGTCAAAGTCGTCCAGGCGGCGGACGGCCTTCTGCAGCTGCTCTTTCAGCTCCGACATATTCTCTTTGGTCAAGGTGAAGTTGTCCCCTGAGCCGCGCTTGTCGGTGCCCACCATCTTGGAATTTCCGGATGGATCCTTGAAATAGCCACCGACCGCCTGCTGGATTTGTTTGCTGCTATTCATCAGCCAGAGCACGATGAAGAGCGCCATCATGGCGGTGACAAAATCCGCGTAAGCCACCTTCCAGGCGCCGCCGTGGTGCCCACCGTGACCACCCTTTTTCTTGACGATGATGATGGGGCGTGCCGAAGCCATGCCAGTGTTTCTCCTTAGGCGGAAGCGGCGGCGGCTGCTGGCGCTTCCTGCTGTCCGCCACCGCGGCAGGTCTTTTCAACTTCGGTAAAGGAAGGACGCACATGGCCAGGGATGGCGCGCCGGCCAAATTCCACCGCCATAATCGGCGCCGCGCCCTTCAGGAAAGAGATCATCACAACTCGAAGCACGTGAAGATAGGCTCGCTCTTCTTCTGACGCTTTCGCCATGTTGGCTGCCAGCGGTCCAACCAATCCGTAACACAGCAGAATGCCCAGGAAGGTTCCCACCAGAGCGGCCGCGACTTTATGTCCGATTTCCTCCGGCGGACCCCCTAAGGCGCCCATGGTGATCACCACGCCAAGAACGGCTGCGACGATTCCCAGGCCAGGCAGCGAATCCGCCATACTGCTGAGCGCGCTCACGGGCAGACTGGAGTCGTGGTGATGAACCTCCATATCCAGTTCGAGCAGTTGATCCAGATCGAATGCCTCAGTCCCGGTCACGGCCATGCGCATGCTGTCGCATAGAAAAGCAACCACGTGATGATCGCTGAGAAAGCGCGGGTATTTGGAAAGGATCGGGCTTTTGGCCGGCTCTTCCACATCGCTCTCAAGAGCCATCAGCCCTTCCTTGCGCGCCTTGTTGAGAAGGTCGTACATCATCTTGAGAGATTCGAGGTATCTCTGTTTGTTAATCTTCGAACCTTTAAAGACCCCAACCACGCCGGCTGCGATTTGCTTGAGAATGTGCAGGGGATTTGCGATCAGAACAGTGCCGATGCCGGCGCCGCCAATAATGATCAATTCGGCTGGCTGGATAAGAACACGCAGGTTGCCGTGCTCCATGCAATACCCGCTGACGATTGCGCCGAAGACAACCACGATTCCGATGATGGCAAACATAGCTTTACCCAGTCTGGGGTTTCCTCTTATCGGCAAAAATTGCCGCAAACTTTAACAACCTGATCGTGTCGGAGGTACTTGGGATATTTCCTCGGGTTACGAGGGAGCTTCTATTGGCCGGCGTGCAGATCTGCAGCGTGGGCCCGGCCGTAATCCGTGTGCGCCACCACTACGAGGTCAACCCGGCGGTTGGCCTTTCGTCCTTCTTCCGTGTCGTTGCTGGCAATTGGGCGATATTCAGAGTACCCGGCGGCAGAAATCTGGCGCGGATCGAAGCTGTGTTGTTCGATCAGCAATGAAACGACCTCGGTAGCCCGTGCCGTCGACAGTTCCCAGTTGGATTTGAACCGGGCAGTGTGAATTTTCTGATTGTCGGTATGGCCCTCAACTCTGATTTGAAAACCTTTCTCGTTAAGAACGCCCGCGATTCTGGTCAGCGTTGCCTGTCCTCCGGGTAGCAGAGTGGCGTCACCGCTGGCGAAGAATCCCACCTCACTCAGACTGACGACCAATCCTTCGGGCGTAACTCGCATCTGGATTTCGTGTTTTTTAATTTCTTCCCCGAGAGCTTCTTCCAGATCATGTCGAAGCTTATTGACATCGGGCGCACCTGCCGCAACCCCGGCCTTGCCCAAGCGGTCTGCCAGAAGCAACTGCGGAATCTGTTGCGGCATAGGCTGAATTGGGGCAGCGGTTTCCCGGCCAGTGCCGCCGGAGCCGTTTCCAGTGAATACACCCAACTCCTGAAACGCGCCCTCAATGGCCGCAGATACTTGAGCAACCTTCTTATTGTCCACTTGCGCCGAAGAGTACATGACCACGAAAAATGCAAACAGCAAGGTGATGAAATCGGCGTAGGAGACCAGCCAACGCTCGTGGTTCACATGTTCGTGCTTTTTCTTCCGGCGGCTCATGCCTTTTGCGGCTCCGCTACCGGGTGATCGTGCAAGTAACCGACCAGCTTGGTTTCGAGCATGCGGGGATTCATGCCTTCGAGAATGGAGATCACGCCCTCGAGCATCATTTCGCGCCAGACCTGTTCCTGCCGGCTTTTGATTTTCAACTTGCCGGATGATGGAAGGAACAGCAGATTGGCAGAACCGACACCGTAAATGGTTGCGACAAAGGCGACGGCAATGCCCTTGCCGACTTCATCGATGTTTTGCAAGTGCTGCATGACCTGGATCAGGCCCAGCACAGCCCCGATAATCCCGATGGTGGGAGCAAAGCCCCCGGCAGATTCGAAAACCTGCGCAATCTTTTCCGCATGCTCGGATTGATTATCGAGTTCAAGCTCCATCATTTTGCGGAGTTCTTCGGGGTCTGTGCCATCGACCGCCAGCATCAGTGTCTTCTTCAGGAATGGGTCCGTGATTTTTTCCAGTTCAGAGTCCAGCGAAACGATGCCGTTTTTGCGCGCTTGATTGGCAAAACCAACCAGGTCTTGCACCAACTTGCCCGGGTCCTGATTCTTATCAAAAAAGACGTGTACCAGGTTCTTGAACGCCTGCAGCACTATGGGCAGAGGAAATTGAACCATCACGGCTCCGATGGTTCCACCAAAGACGATCATTGCTGCAGTCGGCTGAAGCACTTGCGCGATCTTGCCGCCTTCAATGAGAAGGCCGGCGAGAATGCCTCCAATCGCAAGGAATATTCCGGCGAATGTGCTCTTATCCACGGGGGAATCTCCCATGCTCGGTCGAGTGGTTTTCGGCTGGACGTTTCACAGCCGCAGCAGCGGTGTGCGGGTCCACGCCGAGGGTCGGCAAGCCTTCCAGGAGAGAGCGGCGGAAGGCGATAATTCGCCGTACTACCTCTTCGGTGTTTTCCCGCACCACGATCTTCTCGCCGTTCGTCAAGGTGAGAACCGTGTCTGGGGCGTTCTCAATGAATTTAATGAGATCGCTGTTGACGACGACGGTCTGGTGGTTAAGTCGTGTGAGATTGATCATCGGCTGTCCACCATGGGGCAGTGAAGTCGCATTCGCCGGGTCCATTAATCGGCACTGGAAAGGGGATGTCTGCAAAACCCAGGCGTCGAAACTTGCACTCTGGTAATCCGGGCAGGTTACCCGGTTTGCAAAGCGCTGGCGGACGGAATGTCGGTCTGTACTCCTTATTTATTAGAGCCACATGAGGTCATGGGATTGCATTCGCTAACGCTTAACGAAGAGGGCACCGTTGTGCCGTGAGCCAGGTGTGATCTGGGCCCTTGAAGGAAAGACGATGCGACGGTTTCAAATCATACTGGTGCGGCCGGAGGGATTCCCTCACACCGAAGCATTTCGTGAAGTTGCAGAGACCTTGCAATATGGATTGAGGGCCCTTGGCCACGGGGCGGGAATCCGGGACAATGTCGCCGACGCCTCCGCCACCAACATCTTTCTCGGAGCGCACTTGCTCTTGCCGGAACAAGCTTCGATGGTGCCTCCCGGTTCGATCCTCTACAACCTTGAACAACTGGGCGGACCGAACCTGCCGAAATGCTATTACGAACTGGCTTGCAAGCGACAGATCTGGGATTACAGCCTGCAGAACATCGAGAAATGGAAAAGCCTGAATTGCAGTGTTATCCCGGTCCACGTGCCGCTTGGGTACGTCAAGGAATTGAGCAGGATTCAGCCTGCACCGGAGCAGGATATCGACGTCCTCTTTTATGGCTCGCTCAACGACCGCAGAAGCAGCATCCTGACCGCGCTGAAGAAAGCGGGGGTGAAGGTGCATGCCGTGTTCGGAGTTTACGGCAAAGATCGGGATGATCTGATCGCTCGCTCGAAAATCGTCCTCAACGTTCACTTCTACGAGGCCAAGGTCTTTGAGATGGTTCGGGTGTCTTATCTGCTCGCAAACTCCAAAGCGGTGGTGACGGAGTGTTCTTCGGATGTTCCGACTGACTCTAGCCTACATGGGCCAATCCTAAGTCTGCCCTGCGACTCACTGGTTGATGGCTGCCTCGCACTTTTGGCGAATGAGGAACACCGGCGAGAGTTGGAAAAACGTGCCCTGGGCTGGTTTTCTCAGCAACCCGAGCCCGAGATTCTCAAGAAGGCGATAGAACAAATGGATACGAAGACCGTTTTTCAAGCGCATAGTCCCTCTCTGCCGCAGAAGTTGAATCTGGGCAGCGGAAAAGATTGGCGTCCGGAGTTTTTCAATGTGGATTGCGACGGTTACTGGGAACCGGATGCAGTTTTGGATTTCAATCAGCCTTTGCCCGTAGGCAAGCCTCTCGACAGTCCACGCTTCGGAACCGTTGTTCTGGAAAACAATTTTTTCGACGAGATTATTGCGAATGATTCCCTCGAACACATACCGCGGCTGACTACGGCGATGACGTCGTGCCTGAATCTTTTGCGGGTTGGCGGACTGTTCCGCATCAGTGTGCCCTACGATCTTTCCTGGGGAGCATGGCAAGATCCCACACACGTGCGGGCCTTTAACGAACGCAGCTGGCTCTATTACACCGACTGGTTCTGGTACATGGGTTGGACGGAAGCCCGCTTCGACCTGGTTCAGTTTGAGCTAGGTTTAAGTTCGATCGGACAGGCTCTGAAGCAGCAGCAAATGAAGAATGAAGACCTCGCTCGTCATCCGCGCGCGGTTGACTATCTGCGCGTGGTTTTACGCAAGCGCCTGCTAACCGAAGCAGAGAAACAATTGGTGGTGAGTTATCTGAAGCGGCCGAACCGTCGAGCCGCCGCGGCAGCAGCGCCCGTGGCTGAAGCCGTCGTAGCGCAAGCAAGCAGTCTCTCCACATTAGGCGCACCCAAAGCTCGCACTCAACCGGCACAAGTTTTGGCTCCCGAGCCGGGAGCGCAGGAAAAACTCTCATGCAAGAGCTGAGCGAGCTCCGAAGGCTGTATTTAGACATGGTGCAGAGATGCATCATCAACACCATCTACGAGGATCCGAATCAGGGATTCTGGTCACCGCAGGTTTTTGACAGTCAGCTGAGGGACCTGGGGCGGGACTGGCCTTCGAAAGCCCACAGCATGATTGGCAACCGCCGGATGTCGAATCTGCGGGACATCCTCGAATTCATCGTCGCCAACAAGATCGCCGGCGACTTTATCGAGACCGGAGTTTGGCGAGGCGGCGCCTGCATCATGGCACGGGCAGTGTTCAAGGCCTACCAGGTTACGGATCGCCGAGTATGGGTCGCTGATTCATTCTGCGGTCTGCCCCGACCCAATCCAAAGTATTCGGCCGACACCGGCGATCAGCACCATTCGTATCAGCAGCTAGCGATCTCTCTGGAAGAAGTTAAGTCCAACTTCGCCAAGTACGACTTGCTGGACGATCAGGTGATTTTCCTGCAAGGGTGGTTCTCGGAAACACTGCCCAAGGCTCCAATCCAGCAGCTTGCTGTCTTGAGGCTCGATGGCGACATGTACGAATCGACCATGGACGGACTACTGAATCTCTATGACAAGGTTTCCCCGGGCGGATTTGTCATCGTAGATGACTTTGGGGCGGTCGCGGCTTGCCAACGGGCGATCCTGGAGTTCCGCAGTCAGCGAAAGATTGAAGATCCTATCCAGAATATCGACGGGATCGGCGTGTTCTGGCGAAAGTCTGCGGTCAGCGATCCAGTCGCAAGCCCAACCCTTGTAGGTGCCCATACCAGTTAACGGGGACTGTCATGCCGACCATAGGGCTCTCGATGATTGTGAAGAACGGCGCCGAAACGCTTCGTCCCTGCCTGGAGAGTGTGCGTGGCATTGTCAGTCAAATCGTGATCGGCGATACAGGATCTACGGATACGACTTGTGACATCGCGCGAGAGTTTGGCGCGACGGTCGTTTCTGTTCCCTGGGACAATCATTTTGCCAACGCCCGCAACGCGGCTTTGGCAGCCATGGCCACGGATTGGGTACTCATCCTCGATGCGGATGAAGAATTGGATCGTGACGCCAGGAAAATATTGCCTGATCTTCTCAACGTACCCCAGGTCGGCGGTTATTTGGTTCCCATACGGAATTACATGCCGAATAGTTTCACTCGGGGATGGGACCGGGTTGCCGTAGCCAACGACCACCGCCATGAGCGTGCACAGAACGCTTCCTCCTACGTCGTTCACGAAAACTGCCGGATTTTTCGACGCGATCCAAGAATTTATTTTGCCGGACGATTGCATGAATTGGTGGAGGACCAGTTGCTCACCACCGGGCTTGGGCTGCGTCTCGCGGGTTTTTGCATCCATCATTTTGGGCAGATGGTGGATATGGAAGCGCGTGCGAGAAAGCACGTTTTCTACCGTGATTTGCTTCGCATGAAGCTTCAAGAACGACCCAATGATCATCAGGGATGGACGCAACTTGGCCTTCACGAATTTGAATGCTTCAACAATCCCGAGGAAGCGATGCGCTGTTTCGAAAAAGCGCTGGCTCTGCAGCCGGAATTTCCCGAGGCGTGGCTTTTCAAAGGAATGGTCTATCTCAATCAGGGACGCTGCGAGGAGGCACTAGCGGCCATAGAACATGACAGGCGAAAAGATGTGGGCGGTGCGCTACGGGAAGAACTGAAGGCGGATGCGCTGCTCAGCCTGCGGCATTTCAAAGAGGCGCGATTGGCCTACCGGCGCGCTATGAAATTGTCGCCCAGGAATGCCATGCTCGAGAGCAAGCTCGGCTATACGGAAGTTCATCTGGGACAAATCAACACCGGACTTTCAAAGTTGCGGCGCGCGGCGCGGAACAGCGATCACCACATCATGTACGATCGCCTGTTCAAGGCGTGCATTATTGCTCAAAGGCTGGCGGAAGCCGCCGAAACGGCGGAAAAGCTGGCTGACCTGGTCCCAAATCTGCGGACCTTTCTGCGCGCGGCCAGCATCCGGGCCCAACTTAAACAGTGGGCCTTGGCACAGGACATCCTGTCCCGCGGATTGCAAAGGTTCCCCGAATCAGCCGAATTGCAACGGGCATTCGCGGAGGCGCGGAATCATGAAAAAGGACCGTCGACGGAGAGCGAAGGCCGGTCACAGGTTACTCTGCCGCCTTCCATGTGAGATCTGTACCCGCTCAGAAATTAGAGGATGGTGAGAGCGAGACGTAACATGCTGAATTTAACGGCAAACGCACAGACGAAGGAGTATCCGGATCTCCCACTCCGGGCCGGGTTTCCTCGTAACGTGTGCAGGATTACTAGAGTGACTGACGGAGGAAGCGGCTACATGCCGATCATTTCACCCGTCAAAATCAAACCCCCTGCACCAAAAGGCGATTCCGGCAACCGCCGCAGCGCTTCCGGGCAGGTGGCATAACGAGGAGATTTACCATGTCACTTAGCATCCTGAACAACATTTCGTCCCTGGAAGCGCAGGATTCGTTGACTACGACTCAGTCGTCACTCAACAAGACTCTCCAGGCTCTTTCTACTGGCCAGAGAATCAACTCCGGAGCAGATGATGCTGCCGGACTGGCGATCGCCAACGGGTTGGAAGCGAACATTACCGCTCTCAGCCAATCGGTGATGAACGCAACTGATGGCGTGGGCATGCTGCAGGTCGCCGACGGCGCCCTGTCGCAGGTCACCAGCATGTTGAACCGTGGTATCACACTGGCGACGGAAGCCGCCAGCGGCACAGTGTCCGCCAGCCAGGATACCGCGCTCGATGCGGAGTATCAGTCGATCCTGACCGAAATTGGCAACATCGGAACCGCGACCACCTACAACGGCCAGCAGATCTTAACTGGTGGCTCAATGACGGTGTACATGAGCGATTCCAGCGCCAACGGAAACGCTTCGGTCTCCGTTAACATGCAAACCCTGACCACTACAGCTCTTACCCTGAACGGAACCGACCTCACCAGCGCGGCCAATGCGGCAACAGCCTTGGGCGATCTGAACAACGCCATTGCCGCCGTCGCCAGCTGGCGCGGTACGTTGGGTGCGAGCTCTAACCAGCTGTCTGATGCCAGCAACGTTATGAACAACCAGATCACGAACCTGACCAGTGCAGAGAGCGGGATCATGGACGCCAACATCGGACAGGAAACTGCCGATCTGTCCAAGTACAGCATCCTGCAGCAAACGGGTATCGCTGCGTTACAGCAGTCGAACTCCATGCAGCAGAACGTATTGAAGTTGCTCCAATAACTCCAACCCTGGTTGGTGGGGCTTGGAGACGAGTCCCACCGGCTAGGTTTTTAAAAGCTTTGAAACGAACCAGATCACCCATATGAGTTCTTCATCGATTAACCTCAGCTCGCTATTGTCCGCGCTGGGTTCCTCCTCCTCTGGTATTGACGTGCAGAGTGCGGTTGCCCAGGCGATCGCCGCCGATTCAGCTCCCATGCTGCAGTGGGAAAATCAACAAGCCACCCTGCAGAGTCAGACCAGCGCCATTCAATCGATCGAAGGCGACATCACCACATTGACCGACAGCTTGAACGCTCTTGGAGACCCCGCTGGGGCCCTGACGTCGATGTCCGCTAATTCTTCGAACTCGAACATCGTAAGTGCGTCCGCGCTTGCCGGCACAGCGCCTGGAAATCACGTGGTAGTAGTCAACAACCTTGCGTCCACGGCGTCCTGGTATTCCAATTCGGTAGCAAGTGCCGACACCCAACTGGCTGCCGGCAGTTTCACTCTGCAGGTAGGTACCGGACAGCCCACAGTCATCAACATCGGCGGTAACGTTGATACGCTCAACCAGCTTGTCAGTTACATTAACGGCCAGAATCTTGGAGTGACGGCCAATGTTGTAAATGACTCCTCCGGTTCTCGCCTGGCAATCGTGAGTAATACTTCTGGAACCGCCGCCAACTTCACGATCAGCAATGCCAGCGGCCTGAACTTTACGCAAGCCGTAACCGGTCAGGATGCCTCCCTAACCATCGACGGCATTCCTATCGATAGCGCATCGAACAGCGTTACTGGGGCGGTAAATGGTGTGACATTTAACTTGCAGAGCGCAGCTCCGGGTACCGAAGTTGATGTTTCGATTGCTCCCGACAGCAGCGCAGCTGCGCAGGCCGTCAGCAGTTTCGTCAGCGCCTACAACAAAGTGATTGGCGATGTGAATACGCAGTACACCGTCAGCTCCAGCAACCAGGAAGGTCCGCTTGGCGGGGACAGTGCGCTGCGAATGCTGCAGAGCATTCTGTTAGGTTCAGGTAGTTACACTGCGACCGGCTCGATTCAGACGCTCGGTGATCTCGGCATTTCCATGAATAATGACGGCACCCTGAGCCTGGATACTTCGACGCTCGACAATGCCATCCAGAACAACTTTGGCGCAGTGCAGAGTTTTCTGCAGGGCGCGGCCTCAAATGGGTTTGTCAACTCCCTGAACACGCAGGTCAGCGGATTGACGGATCCCGTCAGCGGCGCGTTCACCGTCGATCTGCAGAGCATCAGCAACGAGAACAATGATCTCCAAAGTCAGATCAACAACTTTCAAACTTATTTGAACAACCAGCAAACGCTGCTAACCAATGAGTACAACCAGGCGGACATCCTTCTGCAGCAGTTGCCACAACAGGAAGCTCAACTCAACGCTGAGCTCGGATATCCGCCGACCACGAAAAGCTAATGAGTCTCACAGAGAAAGAAAAGACGTATTTACGGGCTGCCGTTCAAAACGCCAGTCCAGCTGGCCTCATCGTTATTCAGTTCGACATGCTGGTTGGCGATCTGGAGCGCGTGATTGCGGCAATCGCCGCGCGCGATATTGAAAGGCGCTCGGCCGAACTGAAGCACGCGTTCCTCGTCCTGCAACAGCTTCAGGGATCGCTGGACATGGAAAACGGAGGCGAAGCGGCCAGGAATTTTTCCCGCTTTTACGCAGCTATCCGTTCCAAGCTGCTGGAGGCGCACATGAAAATCAGTTCGGAGATTGTGCGCCAGCAGATCAATCTGCTTTTAGATGTCCGGCAAGCCTGGCAACACAGCGACCGGGCCGGCGCAGTCTCAGCCCCCGGCGCCTCATCTCCGACCGCCCAACCTGCCGCAACTTCAGAGCGCACGACGTCCGGTTGGACGGCATAAAGAACCTGACTGAGCCGGCGCCCAACCGTTTCTCACGCGTCGTAAACCGGCCTCTGTTCGGTTGCTACGCGGCTTTAGTGCCATAGGCAAGGCTGGCGTACCAATTGCCCCGGCCTTGCGGGGTGAGATCCATGAAGTGCCAGATCGGAATGAGCAGATCGATGCCGCGCTCCTGAATGTCAGGCGCCATCCGGGGATGTGCCGTATAAAAGTGACGCACCGTCCCGTTCGCATCACGAGTAAAAACAGAAATCGTCGAGTCTTGACCGCCTTCCCGGTCTTCGCTGCCCAAGTCGTATTTGAAAGTGCTACTGCCCGCGCTGAGGAGCCGCAGCTTGTCCCAGCCCCGCAGGCGAGCGTGTGCGCGTAGAGTGGGAAGGTCGGCGGCAGCGACAACGGCAAAGTCGAGATTCTGAGCAAGGTGATGAGCGACACCATTCGCACTGTCGAGCCAAGCGGTGCACATCGGGCAGGCTTTCGTCTGTTTTTTTCCGTACATGAAGTGATAGATCACGAGCGAGCGGTTGGGCTTGGTGAAAAGTTCACTGAGACGAACGGTGCGCGCAGGCCCGTCACTAGCGTTGAGGTCACGTGGACCCTCTTCAAATTGATAATCCTGAATCGGAGCGCCTTCAGGAAGATTGCGGCGGAGCGCAGCCACACGTTCGCGCTGGCGCATCAGCTCGATTTCGGCAACCCGAAGTTCCTCACGCTTGCGCAAGTACTCAGAAGATTCGTTGGTCAAATTTGTTTGTCGAAAAGTTCCTCCAACTATTGTGTGGACCATGACGATTGCCTCCACTTGTCATTCTCCGTCAAACAGGAATGAGGTGCAATTTTAGAGTGCTTGGCTTTGGTTGGTTTAGGATGAAAGATGTGTGATCGTCACTGCGGCAGGCCCATACGGCGCGCCAGGTCGGCGAAACGTTGGTCGGAATGCAGAGAATCGTAAAAGTGGTTGGTCTTGAGATATTGCATGCCTTCGGATTTTTCCTGATACCCCTTTTCGAGCCATGAGAAGGCTTGCTCTTTGTCGCCTGCGAACGCATAGATTCCTGCAACACGGGCGGGATCCACATATTCACGCTTGCTCAGTTCAACATCCTGTTTGGCCCATTCGCGCAGTGCCGCTTCCGCTCCAGACTTCGCATACACCTGCTTAACCTCTTTCGTGATCGCAACAAACTCAGGTTGCTGAGCCAGGCTATCGCCGGTTTCTGACTCCTGCAGCCAAAGATCATACTTGCCCTGCTCGAGGTAGGTGATGCCTAAATCGCCGTGCACCGAGGCAAAGCTGGGATCCATCTCGATGACCTTCTTATATTGCTCGACTGCCAGATCGTACTGCTTGCCGATTTCGTACTCCTGGCCCAGATTCTCGATATACTTGAGGTTGAGCGGATCCAGCCGGATTGCACGATTGATTTCTGCGAGCGCCTCCTCATGCTGGCCGAGCGCTGAGAGATATAACCAATACAGCTTGTGCGCGTGCGCGGAATTGGGATTGATATCCAGCGCACGCTTAAACTCTTTTTGCGCCGCGTCCCAGTTCCACTCGGTCGTATACGTATCGGCAAGCGTCGCGTGTGCCTCGGCCAGCGTGTCGTCAATCGCCAAGGCCTTCTGTGCGGCAGCGCGCGCTTTTGGCACGGCCTCACTCGAAGACATCGGCGTGTACTCGGTCGCGATGTCGTAGTAGTCGGCCAACCCCGCATATGCCTGCGCATAATTCGGGTCCTTCTCGATCGCCTGGTTGAAATAACCGCGGGCCTTCTCCAACGAGTCCGGGGTACGTTTCGCCCAGTAATACCGGCCCTTCAGATAAAGCTGATATGCCTCCGGATCGCTCGTGCCACCTTTTGTCGCCTGTTTTGCTGTTCCGCTACCCGATAACCGCTCTCGCAGCTTCGCCGTGATCGCCCGAGTGATGTCATCCTGCACCGTCAACACATCCGCCAGCTTGCGATCGTATTGCTCGCCCCAGAGTGTGTGGTTGTTCCTGGCATCGATCAACTCGGAGCTGATGATGAGCTGATCTCCGCGCTGCACGATGCGTCCGGTGACGACACCGTCAATCTTCAAATCATGCGCCACCGTCTGCGGATCGACCTCGTGCCCTTTGTAATGAAACACGGAAGACCGCGACATCACCGCCAGATTTGGAATCTGCGAGAGGCTGTCGATCAGACCCTCGGTGATTCCATCGCTCAGATATTCGCTGTTCGGATCATTGCTGACGTTGACGAATGGCAGCACAGCAATGGAAGAAATCTCCTGCTTGCCCGCGTAGCCGCGATAAAGAAAGTAGCCGACCACAGCCAGGATCAGAACCGCGGCTGCAACAACGCCTGCAATCCATCGCCGTGCAGGCCTCGGAGCGGCGACCGATCCGGAGATCGGAACCGCTGGTGCGCTCCCGCTTCCGGAGGTTTGCGCTACCGACACACCACTCGCAGCAGGTTGACTGACGCCGCTTGAAACCGGTTCTGGTGCTGCGACCACTGCGCTCCGGCCGGAATCCGTATCCCGCTTCAGGCGCAGTAGTTCGGATTTCATATCGGACGCATGCTGATATCGCAGCTCCCGATCTTTCTCCAGTGCCCGGTTAATAATGTCTTCCAGCTTTGGCGGCAGGTTGGGATTCAAACGTACCGGCGAAACCGGCGCACGGTTAAGGATCGCCTCGAAAATGACTCCCGACGTGTCGCCGCGGAAGGGCAACACTGCGGTAATCATTTCGTAAAGCACAACACCGAAAGAAAACAGGTCGGTGCGGGCATCGAGTTCTTTCCCGCGCACCTGCTCGGGAGACATATAGGCAACCGTTCCCAGAGCTGTCCCAGGACTTGTCAGATGTTGATCGCTCACACCGGCGGTAGCCTCCAAGGGTGCTCCCGCTATCGATGCAAGTCTGCTTTCTTCGAAGACAACCTTGGCCAGCCCGAAATCCAGAATTTTGGCGTGTCCGCGTCGCGTCACAAAGATGTTGGCCGGCTTGATATCGCGATGGATGATGCCTTCGGCGTGGGCAGCATCGAGCGCGTCTGCAATTTCTATGGCTAGCGAAAGAACCGTGTTGAGTTCTATGGGATGACCTGCGATCCAATGCTTCAGAGTCACGCCATCGAGAAATTCCATCACGATATAAGCGTGCCCTTCGTGCTCACCTATATCGTGAATGGTGCATATGTTGGGATGGTTCAGCGCGGATGCAGCTTGCGCTTCGCGGCGAAAGCGTGCCAGAGCCTGGGGATCGCGCGCAACGTCCTCCGGCAGGAACTTGAGGGCAACAAAGCGATGCAGGCGGGTGTCCTCGGCCTTGTAGACCACACCCATTCCGCCGCCGCCCAGTTTCTCGATGATGCGGTAATGCGAGATCGTTTGGCCGATCATGGCGCGACGCCATGTTATGCGGGACGTTGGGGCAAGTCAACGAAAGCTAGCGAGTTAACTGCATTCCAGAAGGCGATCTCGTGAGATAGGTCCTTTACTTCAGATAATCCAGCAGGCTTTCAGGAATGACCTTGGCGAGAGCGGCTAATGCCGCGCTCTGGGCAGTCTGGGTCTGCGCAAGATTAGTAGCAACCTGGGCCATGTTCGCGCCTACGAGCGTGTTGTCTTCACTCTGCAGGTTCACTTGCTCCTGTTGCAGGAAGGACTGGTTGGAATTGAGCTGGTTGATGGCGTTTCCATAAAACACACGCTGATCGGACAAATAATTCAGCGCCGTGCTGACCTGCGTGGTCGCGGTTCCGATATTGGTTGTGTTCCCGCTCTGCAACGCGGTTACTAATTGTTGCAGCGCGCCGAAGATATCCCCGCCCGCACCCTGAAAGATCTGGCTTCCGGGAACATTGGTTTGTATGCTGCGGCCGTCGGCGATTTGGACGTTATTGGTGCCCGTATTTCCGTTATAGACCACGCCGTCAGCCTGTGTGGCATCGAGAGCGTAGGGAGGCGCAGTGGTCGCGGTGCCGCCGAAGATGTAGCTTCCCTGATATGAGACGTTGGCCAACTGCAAGATGCTGGACTGGATGCCTTGCACCTGTTGCACAATCGACTGCCGATCTGAGGCTGACAGGTCTCCGTTAGCGCCCTGTGTCCCGAGTGAAACTGCCTGATTGAGAGATGTAACCACCGAACTCAGCGTCGAATCGGCGGTTTGCAGTAGACCTTCCAGGCTGCTGGTGTTCTGCAGATATTGGTCGGTGCTGCTCTGCTCAGCTTGATTTTCAACGTCGGCAGTGGCTGCAGCGGGATCGTCGGAAGGCATGTTGACCCGCCTGCCGCTGGATAGCTGTATCTCAGCCTGCTGTTGCTGCAGTTCAATCTGATTGAGGTTATTGAGAAGATCAGGCGCGATATTGGGATTCACTCGCATATAGTTACGGCGCCGCCGGCGCCGATGCTCCCATCTGCAGAACGCTCTGCGTCAGTTCATCCACGGTGGTCACGATGCGAGCCGCCGCCTCATAGGCGCGCTGATAGCTCAATAGATTCGTGGTTTCCTCGTTGATGGAAACGCCAGAAATCGAACCGAGCTGATCATTCAGCTGATTCAAGCTCACGGTGCTGGCGTTCACTTCGGCCTGCGCCTGCGAAGTAAGATTGCCGGTCTGTGACACAAGATTGGCGTAGGTATCGGTCGGATCGGCTCCCGCCGGGAGGGCTTGCGTTTGCACGGCCATCAGATTCGCGATGTTGCCATTGCTTCCTGCCGTACCGTCGGAACTGGCAGCGATCAGCTTGGGATCGCTGAGCGCCACAGTCAGACTCGACGCAGCTCCGGCACCCGCCGTGACCGAAAACAGCGGCTGACCTGCATTACCATTAAGATCGAAACCTTGGGCCTGCGCATTGTTAATGGATGTCGCAAATTGACTGGCAAAGGTATCGATTGTATTGAGCACGCCAGGAATGACCTGATCCCGTACCTGCAACGTGCCGCCCAGCGCACCGCCCTGAAAATTGCCGGTGATGTCCTGCCCTTGCGACAGGACATGCGTCATGCCGTTGACGGTGGAAGTTTGCAGGGCGAAGCTCTGGTTTCCCGTCACCAGATCTGCACCGCCGGCAGTGGTGATGGAAAAGCCTTGCTCGGTCTGGATGACGTTGACGTCGGTCAGTTGCGACAGTTGCTCGATGAGCTGGTTTTCCTGATCCAGGGTAACTCCGGGATCCTGACCCAATTTTTGCATTTCACCAACTTGCCCATTCAGTTGCGCAATCTGCTGCGTCAGAGAATTGATTTGAGATACCGTCTGCCCAACCGACTGGTTCAATCCGGACTGGATCGTATCGAGATTACTTTCCGTCTGGTGAAAGTCGCTCGCAAGATTCTGTGCAGCGGTGAGCACCGCCTGGCGCTGGGGAATGCTGCTCGGGTCGGTGGAAAGCTGATTAATGCTATTGAAAAACGATGTCAGATCGGCGCCGAGTCCCTGGGTAGGATCCGAGAACAAAGCTTGGACCTGCTGCAAGCCGTTGTACTGGGCCTGGGCGCTGCTCTGTTGTTGGGTTTCTTCTGAAATGCGCAGCTCCAGCATCTGGTCGCGGATGCTCTGTACTTGTTCCAGCACCACGCCGTTGCCGAACGTGAGATTGCCTTCTTCTGTGGGCGTGTTTTCCGAAAGAACAGCTTGCTCGCGGCTGTAGCCGGGCGTGCTCGCGTTGGAGATGTTGTTGGTGGTGACGTCCAGCGCGCCCTGGGTGGCGTCTAGCGACTGCTGCGCCATGTACATGATTCCAGTCAAGCCAGGCATGGAGTTATCCCTCGCAGGACCAAGTGTGACGTTCCGCCGGAGCGGGCCGTTTGCTGTAGACCTGCCCAAAGTTGCGGTACAGGCTCGCCATCAGCGCACAGGATCTCTGGGATCGCTTCAAAACCGCTGCATACATGCGATTGAGGTCAGCTAAGGCCCGGATGGCTTCCATCAGATCTGATTTTTCTGCGGGACTCTTCGCCGAATGCTCCGCAAGAGATTCCCACTCCGCGCTGTTGATCTCCTGGCAGAGCATCTCCTGCGCCGCCACACTGGATCGAAGCTGTTCCAGATCACTGCGCTCGATGGCAGAAATAGACGAAGAAATCTGCTGGCACAATGTGCGCACCTGAACCAGATGTTTCTCGTGTAGTTCCTTCTCGAGCATTCTTCTTCTCTAAGCGATCCTTCGGACGCTTACCGTTGCTGATTCAAAATCGCGTCCGCGATTGACTTTGCGTCGACTTGATACTGTCCGCTCTCGATCTGCTGCCGCAGGCTGTCAACCTTATCCTGACGAATCTCGGGGGATTGCAAAGCCTTGCTGGCAAGCGCGCTCAAGCTGACGGTATCGCTCGCGAAAGCATCGGCGTTTTGCGCGGATGCCGCCGATTTCGCATTGGTGGAGACTGCGGAATCCGACGTCCTTTCGCTGGAGACGCCCTCGGGAACTGGTGTGTTGAGTCCGATTCTCATAACTCTGCCTCGTGGTTCATTTAACGACAATTGCTAATCGGCACTTCCGGCGTAAAACTTTAGTGGGGCGCCAATCGCCCGATTGTACCGCTTAACTACTTTGTATTCTGCATGTTGCCAAGCTGATGCGCATCCGGACCTTGTCCCGACGTTTCATGAGCTTGGGCCTTCAGTAATTGTTTGCTGATCATGCTCGCGATTCCGAACCCACCGGTTTTGCTCAACCCCTGGGCCAGAGTCTGACACGCAATGCTCTGAAACTGATCGTGAGCAGAATCTTGCTCTTGATCGGGGTCGGTCCCAGGAACGGTGCCAAAGGATTTCTCCGCTTGCTCCAGCCACTGCCCAATCAAAATGCTCTCGAAATCCGTTGCCGCTTTGTTGATCTTTGCCGGATCGTTTTGCGTGACTCCGTTTCGAAGTCCCTGCGTCGCCAGATCGCCCTTCGCCTGGGTGAGGCTTTGACTTGTAACTGTAGGATTTGTGATTCTCAAATCACCCATATTTAGAGGACCTCCAGCTCAGCCTGCAAACCACCGGCAGCCTTGATTGCTTGCAGAATTGCCACGATGTCCCGCGCGGTTGCGCCCATAGCGTGAAGGCCCGTGATCAATTCTTCAACGCTGGCTCCTTCTTTCAGTTCGATGGATCGAGCCGGACCTTCATGAGCTCTCAGTTCCGTGTCTGGGACGACCTCGGTTTGTCCAGTCTTCGAAAACGGGGCAGGCTGCGACACAGAAAATTTGGTGCTGACTTCGACGGTCAGATCTCCATGAAGAACAGAAACCGGAGAAAGTTTTACGTCGCCGCCCATCACGATTGTGCCCGTGCGCTCATTCATGACCACTTTCGCGGTCGGATGAACGGCGACGTTCAAATTCTGCACTTGCGAAATGAGCGTCGGGACGGATGTAGTCCCCGATTGTGCGATGTCCACATCGATGTGGCGGCTGTCGAGTGCGGCCGCTAAGGGTTTCCCGAACTCGTGGTTGATGGCCGAGGCTACCTCAGATGCGGCGGTAAAGTCAGGCTCTCGCAGCGACAATGACAGGATTTTGAGTTGGCTCAAATCCAGTGACGCGCCGCGCTCAACGATGCCGCCCGAGGGCACGCGGCCGACGGTCACATGATTGACAACTTTGGCATTTCCGTTTCCCCCGGCCGTGTAGCCGCCCAAAGTCAAGGGTCCCTGCGCCTCGGCATAAATTTGTCCATCAGCAGCATGAAGCGAAGTCAGCAAGAGAACTCCGCCCTCCAAACTCTTTGCATCACCCGCTGAGGAAACCGTTACGTCGAGCGTAGTTCCGGGACGCGCAAACGGAGGAAGCGAGGCAGTGACCATGACGGCGGCGACATTTCGCACTTGCACGGTAGCCGCGGGAATTTGAAGTCCCAAGCGTTGCAAAACATTGGCCAGCGTCTGAGTGGTGAAGAGCGTTTGCTGGCTGTCTCCGGTTCGCTTCAGTCCTACAACCACACCGTAGCCGATCAGCGGATTCTCGCGGATCCCCTCGATGGTTGTGATGTCGCGAACCAGAACGTGCCGGAGGTCCTGGCCAGAAGTGGAAGTCTCCACTGCGGCGGCGAAGATCGTCGTGAACAGCAAGAATGTGAGCAGAGCTGTAACGACAAGCACTCTCCTCACCAGGTGAGCAGCCACAGCAGCCCCCGAATAATAGGATTGGGTCGGCCGATGGAGTCGGAAACCACGCCCTTGCCCTTCAGTTCAATTTCCAGATTCGCCAATGCCGTTGCAGGTGCGGTATTGCTCGGGCCTATGTCTCCCGGACGCAACACGCCGCGAACGATTAAGTCTTCATTCTGACTGTTGATCAGTATCTTGCGTTCCGCCTCGATGATCATGTTGCCGCTCGAGAGCACGGCGATCACATGAGCGGAAACGGTGGCCGTGACGTTGGAACCGGCAGAAGTTTCGCCTTGCCCTTTCAGTTGCTTGGCGGAATTCATTCCTAGCAGAGGATTTACGGGACCGGATTTCAATTGTCCGGGAACGCCGGTGATCGCGGAGCTAGCCTGAAAAGTTCTTTGCGTATTTACATCGCCAGTCGAGGAGGCCGCGGTGGTCTCGGCCACCAGCAATGTCACAACGTCGCCAATGTGATGCGCTTTGTAGTCGGACGCCATGTCCGCAAAGCCGCTATCCGGCAGGTACAAGCTTCCCAGTGTCGCGACTGGATGAGCGGAGGGTATGTCATGCTCCATCCGGGTAATGTAATCCTGCTGCAGTTGCTGCGAATCCTGCTTGGTTTTCGTACGGGCGGATGCAGGGATGGAGCAAACAAGCAGAGCAATCAGGGCGACGCATGCAATCTTAGCAGTAACGTTTCTCATTCCAGACTGCCTTTCAGTAAGTTGCCTGTGACAACTTCCGCTCGATACAAGCGTTTGCCATCATTGCTGCGCACCCGAATGATTTGTCCACGGAAACCACTCTGCAGGCAGATGACAGGCATACTGACGCGACTGTCGGCAGTTTCCAGAATCAGGGTTGCATGATCGCCGCCACGCACTAACTGCGCAGGTAGCAGAGATCCTTCTGCCTGGTCTTTTAGCGATGCGAGTTGAATCGGTGCGTGTGATCCGCCGGCGTGAATGGGCTTCAGTCCGTGGAGCAATACATAGAATGGCAGGCATTCACGGTGGTTCTGGCAGCGCAGTGCAACTCTGGCTGTTCCATTTGATGCTGGAGTAGCTGATACGACTTGCAAAGCCGCGCCGGCTGTTGTGGCTTTAGCATTCGACAGGAATTCGACCTGGTCTGGCAAAACGTTGAAACCCGCGGCTGTGATGGCCTGGGCAACGCGTTCCTGCGAGATTGAAGTTCTGGGCGTGTTCTGTCCAACCATGAACTGCACCAGGGTCGGGAACAGAACCACGAAACCAGTCAGTTTTCCAAGCTTCTCAAACATCAGATTCCCTTATCGGCCGATGTTGCCCAACTCCTGCAGCATTTGATCGGCAGAGGTGACCACGCGCGAATTTGCTTCGTAAGACCGTTGGGCCACGATCATGTTGACGAACTCCTGGACCACGTCCACGTTGGATTGCTCGAGCATTCCTTGCTGGATGGTGCCAAGTCCTTCGGGCGATCCGGGTGCACCGACAATCGGGTCTCCCGAGGCAGTCGTCGCCAAGTAGACATTGTTCCCGATGCTGTTCAAACCGCCGGGATTGGGAAATATTGCAAGCTGAATGGCTCCGACTTGTGATGCAGCAGTTTGTCCCGCCTGGGTTACCGAAACGGTGCCGTCGGAACCGACTGTGATGGAAGTTGCGTTTGCCGGAATCGTGATATTCGGCTGCAAGGGATTTCCATTCGCGGTTACGATATTGCCTTGCGCATCCAGGTGAAAGGAACCGGATCGCGTATAGGCGATGGTGCCGTCAGGCTGGGTCACTTGAAAAAAACCGAGCCCCTGGATTGCAAGATCCAGAGGGTTGCCGGTAGAGCTGAAGTCTCCTTGGGTTTGCACAATCTCCGATGCCGCGGGCATCGTTCCGAGACCAACCTGCAGGCCGGCTGCGATCGTGGTTTCCTGGGTGGCCGCGGCGCCAGGCATGATCACGTTCTGATACACCAGATCCGAGAATTGCAGACGGCGCGAATGAAACCCCGATGTACTCGAGTTCGACAGATTGTTCGCGATATTGTCGAGATTCAGTTGCTGCGCCGACATTCCGCTGGCGGCCGTGTAAAGTGCACGAAGCATGATCCACCCCTCCTAAGAGTTGTTCGAAACCTTCGGTAATTCTTGTGCCGCAACCTGATTCATATCGGTGTGGAACAGCGACAACGCGCGCTGCATCAACTCGGCATAGCGCTGAACCGTCACCAACTCAACCGCACTCGCTACCGGATTCACATTGGAAGCTTCGAGCGTTCTTTGTTGAATGCTGGCTTGGGGAGCGGGAATCGCACTTTGGTCGGGAGCGGAGTAGTACGTCTTACCCAAGCTCTCGATCGGCGTTCCCGGAGGAAAGTTGACGATCTTGAGCTTGCCGGCGAGCACCCCGTTGACAGAAATCGTGCCATCCGGGCTGACCGAAACCGGAGCACCCACGATCGGGATGGGGCGGCCATTTTCGCCGATAACCGGATTCTCGTCTGCCGTGACCAGTTGGCCTTTCGCGGAAACATGGAAGTTGCCGTTACGCGTGTAGACATTGCCCGAACCGGTTTTTACAACAAAAAACCCTGCGCCCTGAATGCCGAAGTCAAGATCGTTGCCAGTGTGGTCGAGATTCCCTTGCGACAGATCCAGCTGGCTTCCACCGAGTACCGAGTAGTTATTCACTGCGTAGTTCAGATTCGAAACGGGGAAGGGCGAGTTTGTTGCCAGCAGTGAACGAAACACATTGTGCTCGGCGCGGTAGCCTGGAGTGCTGACATTGGCCAGATTGTTGGCGACCGAGTCAAGCGCTTGACTGCGGGCCAACAGTGCCGTGCAAGCAGCGTAGAAGCCACTGTCCATAGAATCCCCCGCCTAGACTAGAGCACGGCGTCGGCCAGTTCCGAGTTCGATCAGATCTCGCAAGTGATTGAAACCCGCGCAGCGAAGGCCGCAAGGATGAGATAGCAATTAGAAGTGGAAACGCGGGAACGGTGAAGTGCCCTAAGCTGCTGAGGATTTCTAACTTTTCCGAACCGTCGTTGTGGAGTTTTCCGGATCACGTAACCGCTCAATGGTTACTTAGAAGGGAAATGTGTGTCCAATCTCCAAACGAAAAGCGTGTTTGTCCGCCGTCGTGACTAGATCGAATAACGGCAGGTTAGAGGGATTACACAGGTCTCGGTTTCCGCTGACCACGTCGACCAAGGGATAGGGAAGACGCCAGATTTTCGCGAGTCGATATCCTGTTTCGCCGGTATCCGATTCCTCCAAGTCAGGAACGTTCCATCCCAGGATGAATGGCAACGCCCCGAGATGGCGCAGCAGGCCAGCCACATAGGCGTCCTCTTGCCGTACCGTTGCGGTTTCAGACGCGAGTTCCTCCGCGATCAGCGCGGTGAGGCGCGCATGACTGCAGAATCTCTCAAATGTGCGAAGTCCGGCTATCCCCTTGGGGTGTTTCGACAGAATATCCGTGCCCTCGAGAATGCGTTTCAACTTCGTCATACCCAGAGAAACGACGAGTTCCTCGATATCGATGAGATTGTGCGGGTCTTGTGGCATTTCTTCCGCAGCGAGCCGCAAGAGCTGGACCGTGAGGCCGATATCAGTGCGTATGGTTTCCGCGATGGCCCTCAAATCCGCGATTCGATTGGAGAGGAGCATTTGAAAGACGAGGAAGACCTGCGCCGTGACCGGGGGTGCAGGGAACACAATCTTGCGAGCGTCTTCCGGCTTTTGTGCTTGCGGCAGGGGCAAGGGACTGCCACTGCCTGCGGCCTGAGAGTGGCATGGCTTATTTTTTCCGTTCGCCAGCATCGCGGTTTCCCCGCCATAAGTAATCGGCAGCGAACGGTGGAACCTTTAGTTGACCGGAAGGTTATTGAATCGATTGGACCCGGAAGAGTAGATCCATTTCCCGCACCCCGCCTCGGATTCGGGCCCACAGGTAGTCCCGGCAGAGGTCAAAGCGAGCCTCCTCAGCGGCAAACTGATGGGTGTAGTTTCGCACAAGATGCGCAATCTCCGCCGGACTGCTGCTGCGCTCGAACAGGGCCTGGTTTTCCTTCGCGGAGGACGGCCCCAATCTGAGATAACGCTGGTAATCCCCGGGAGTAATGAAGCAGGGGGCCGCAACACATTGGGTCAGGTATTCAATGGTATGGAGAATGTGGTAATGCACGCGGCTCACGAAGCCGATTAACAACTTGCGGCCATTGCTTGCATAGTGGACCGGCAGCATCTCGTAAAGTTCCAATAGACGATAAGGGATCTGGATCTCTGCCGGAAGCTGCTGACCTTCGAGCGAAAACACCGGGCAGGACCATTGCATAGCAACGGCGGCAGTGATTTGTTCCTGGGTAGCAAAGCCTAGTTCCTGGACAACATCTCCGATGTTAGCTCCAGTGACGCGCTGGCGCTCGAGTACAACCTTCAACTGGTCGGCAGTGAGCACCTCGCGGGAAACCAACTGCAGCCCAAGCGGCATGCGCAAGCTGGGTGGCTGTTCATGTTGACCTTTCGCTCCGAGTAACCCCAGAATCCGGGCTCGGACGGTTTCTTCGAAACAGTCCTCACTACAAAACCAGTCGCCGGAGATGGAAAGCCCCTTATATTTTCGAGAGACAATGTGCTTCAACGTTTGCTTGTGGCAGTTCGCGTTTGCGCAGCGGGGCGCCCAGTCTCTTACGACCGAAGGAAGTTTTGTTAAGGCTCGGACAACAGGTAGCGGCATTCATCTTCTCCGTAGCTATATCGGTTGAGCATTCTTTTCGTCAAAAGAGGTTTTTCGCAAAGCTGCGCGAAGCTTTGGAATTGCCAGTGCGTGAAGCTGCGACACTCTGGACTCCGCCAATTGCAACACGGCGGCAATTTCTTTCATGGTCAGTTCTTCTTTGTAGTACAGGGAAATGACCATTTGTTCCTTTTCCGAAAGCGTTTCAATAGCCTCCGCCAGTTGATCTCGGATTTCCTGGCGGAAACAAAGATCGTCCGGACCCTCTTCGCGACTGGGAGCGGTCTCGATCAGATCCTGTTTTTCGCTTCGATCGTAGGCGGAGTTTACTTCTTGTCCGATCAACACCAGGCCATCCAGCCGCACCGCCGTCTCATGGAGTTCATCGATGGTGATACCCAACTCGGCAGCGATTTCCTCTTCTTCCGGCTGTCGTCCTAATTTCGCAGAGAGAGAAGCGATAGCTTCTTCGATTCTGCGGCCCTGCCGGCGTAGCGGACGGGAGCCCCAATCCAGCTCTCGAAGGCTGTCGAGGATCGCCCCTCGGATGCGAAACTTGGCGAAGGCCCGCAGCGGTACAGACTTCTTGCTGTCATAGCTGCGGATCGCCTCAATGAGTCCGATCACGCCCGCATGGACGAGATCCTCGAAGGGCACGTGTTGCGGCAGACGATCAGAGATTCGTCTGGCGATGTAATACACCTGGGGCAGCTCCTTCAAGATGAGCTGCTCTTGCTCCTGTGATTCCTGCAACGTTTCTCGATATGCGATTTCTGCCTGTGTCATGGGATCCCCAATCACGTCAAACTTTCATTCACTCCCGCTCACCGCACAGCTCCGATCGATTGCACCGGCACGAGAGGCGGGATCTCGGTCGGGGCAAGCACCACAATCTTTGGGAAAAACGGTTCCAGCAGCCGGCGTAGCTGAAAGCGGCCTGGCGATGAACAGAGCAACACCGGCGGAGCTGTAACTACCTGGTCTCCAAACTGCGTGCGCAGACCATCTAGCACGCGCCGTGCAACATTCGGTTGCAGCACTGCCGACGCTTGCATCGCGGGCTGCGGACTTACGCTGCGGGAACACTCCTCCTCGATACTCCGATCCAGCGTGACCACCTTCAACTCGCCCCGTTCATCCAGCAACGGGCGAACCAAAGCGCGCCCCAGGGCGTGCCGCACGGCTTCCACCAGCAGCACGGGATTCTTGTTAACCGGAGCGACTTCTACCAGACTTTCCAGGATGGTTCCCAGGTCGCGAATCGAGACTTGCTCGCGCAGCAACTGCTGCAATACTTTTTGTACTTCTCCCAACGTCAGCACCTTCGGAATGAGTTCGTCCACCAGCTTGGGATGGGATTCGCTGATGCGATCGATCAGGCGTTTGGTCTCCTGCCGCGTCAACAGCAAGTGAGCGTTCTGCCTGACGACTTCGCCGAGGTGAGTTGCTAATGCGGAAGTGTGATCCACTACGACATAGCCCGCGGCTAAAGCCTGCGCTTGGGTGTCGGGCGTTATCCATTTGGCAGTGGCGTTGAATGCAGGTTCTCGTGTATCGACGCCGGGAATGGCAGGCGGCGTCGTCTGCGAACTGATCGCCAGCAGGCAGTCACGGCGCATCTCCCAGCGCGCGATTTCCACTCCGCGCAGGTAAATCACGTATTCGCGTTCCTTCAGCGTTAAGTTATCTGTGATGTGAACTGACGGAACCAGGAACCCGAGCTGCGATGCCAGTTGCTTGCGCAGCGACCGAACCTTGCCGAGCAACTGTCCGCCCTGTTTGGTATCAACCAGTGGTACGAGGCCGAGGCCCACTTCCAGCATGAGTTCATCGAGCTTGATTACAGAATCCAGAGGATCGGCAGCCGGCGCAGTGCCAGGTTGAGTTTTTCCTGCAGCGGAAGCTCCGACCACTTGACCTTCCGCGGCAGCGTCTTTAGCGCGCCGTGCCAGTAACACCATCACGAACGACATTAAGATGAACGACAGCTTGGGCAGACCGGGAATAATCGCCAATCCTGCCATAACTCCGGCGGCGATCCACAGAGGTTTGCGTTTGCCAAATACCTGACGTCCAACATCGATGCCCAGCGAGCTTTCTGAAGAAGCACGCGTGAGCACAATGGCGCCCGCTACAGAAACCAGCAGCGACGGGATCATCGTGACCAGGCCGTCACCAACCGTGAGCACGGTGTAGGTTTTTAGGGCTTCGAAGAAAGGAACGCCGTGCTGAAAGACTCCAATGAGAAAACCGGCGATGATATTGATCGCGGTGATGAGAATAGTGGCCAGCGAATCTCGTTGACTAAAACGGGCCGCACCGTCCATGGCCCCGTAGAATTCGGCTTCTCGCGAAATTTGCTCTCGTCGGCTGCGGGCGGCTTTCTCATCGATCAGCCCGGCATTCAAGTCAGCATCGATGGCCATCTGCTTGCCGGGCATCGCGTCCAAAGTGAAACGTGCTGTGACTTCAGCGGTGCGGACCGCGCCGTGGCTGACGACCATGTATTGAATGGCAATCAGGGCCAGGAACAGCACGAAGCC
>Ga0070731_10000165_pt1 | contig 118448 bp, 97 predicted proteins | sample Coa_R1_2_FD_66448 | JGI IMG/M metagenome (GOLD analysis project Ga0070731, IMG submission 66448) | Surface soil microbial communities from Centralia Pennsylvania, which are recovering from an underground coalmine fire - Coalmine... | ecosystem: Environmental > Terrestrial > Soil > Unclassified... | reverse complement strand
GGGCGGAGCGGATGGATCGAGGCCGCTGGCGGGTCCCACGATTGACGCGGCGGGAAACATCTACGGGACAACCGCCCTGGGAGGCGCCTATGATTCGGGCGTCGCATATAAGGGGTTCCGTAGAAAGGGCGGGCCGCATCAGACTTTTCGCGCCCGGTCTTGGCCCTGACCTTTGAAGCCGGCCGGCCGCCCGTCCGCCATAATGGCCTGCTGGGTACGCGCCGTTGGCGTAATCTCCGGAACAAATTCGATCCCAGGACAGCAGCTGCCAGATTCGGGATGATAACAGCCCTTCCAACCACCACCAGTCAGGATCGGAACTGGGTATGTCTCCCGCTGCTCCTGGCAGATGGTCGCTAGCCTTGATCGGAAATGCCTCGGCGCACAGTATCGGGAGCTGAAGGCGAAGAATGACGCCCTTGTGAAAGGCAAGATCGCCTGGAAACACGTCGCAACAGCACTTCTCGGAACCGGTGGCCAGCAATCCCGAGGGAAATCGTCCTGGAGCGCCAAACCCAGATGTCGGGCAGGGTGCCCCGGGGAAGCGCCACGGTGGCCGGGTGCCCCAAAGCAGAAGGTGAAGGGCGGACCGGAGCCTCAGCTCCAGCTCCATCATGTTCCCATCTTCGTCCGCGATCAGGATCGAAGCCTACGATTCTACTTGGACCAACTTGGACTTCGCCTGGTCATCGATTATCACTATGGTGAACGTGGCCGCTTCGTCCTTGTTGCGCCGCCGGATGGCACCGCGCTGCTTGCGCTGATCGCTCCCAAACCCGATTCCGCGGAATATAGGCTGATTGGTGGTTCTTGGCAGGCAGTGTTTGTTACTGAGAATGTCACTTCTAAATTCCAGACCTGGCGTGAGCGCGATGTGCGCTTTCATCATCCTCCGCCAACAGGGACTTGGGGCGGAATCTTCACCAGTCTGATCGTCGGCAAGTGCAGAGGAGATTACAAGCCCGTTTTTGCCCGCCGGCGGCATCACCCATCTTGTTGCGACTCCGCACGCCGAGGATAGACGCCGATATTGACGAACAACACCGTCTTCTGTGAATGGCCGTGGGGGCGTCACCTCCACCTGGCGCGTTCGGATTCCTGCCGATTGCGCCGTGACTCAGGACTTGACGGCCTTCTGATCGGCTACACTGAACTGAATCAAGCGAAATGCCGCTCTCAACAGGCGCAAAACTCGGCCCGTACGAAATCCTCGTGCCCATCGGCGCCGGTGGGATGGGCGAGGTGTACAAGGCGCATGATCCCCGCCTGAAGCGCGATGTTGCGATCAAAGTCTCTTCTGCTCAGTTCAGCGAGCGCTTCGAGCGCGAGGCGCGCGCGATTGCCGCGCTTAACCACCCGTATATCTGCACGCTCCATGACATTGGTCCGAACTTCCTGGTCATGGAGTTCATTGAAGGCACTCCGCTCGCCGGACCTTTGCCGCTCGATGTGGCGCTGCGCCATGCTGTGCAGATCGCCGATGCGCTCGAGGCAGCGCACGCCAAGGGCATCACGCACCGCGATCTGAAGCCCGCCAATATCCTTGTGACAGCGGCCGGCATCAAGCTGCTCGATTTCGGTCTCGCGCTACTGAGCAGCGACAGCCAGCCGCCGGCAGCGGAGACAACAGCTACCATCGGCATGACCATGGCCGGCACCGTCCTGGGCACTGCCGCCTACATGTCTCCGGAGCAGGCCGAGGGCAAGGCCGTGGATGGGCGCTCCGATGTTTTCTCGTTCGGCCTGGTGCTCTACGAAATGTTGAGCGGGCGTCTCGCCTTCACACGTGATTCGGCCATCGCCATCATGGCGGCCATTGTCCGGGACGAACCCGAACCGCTTCAGACCACGCCGGCAGTGCAATACATTGTCACCCGCTGCCTGCGCAAATCGCCAGCCGACCGATTCCAGTCCATGACCCAGGTGAAGGACGCTCTGCTGGCCGCCACGAGCGGCGTGCTCCCTGCGCTCCCGGCGCAGCAGCAGTCCTCGATCGCGGTGTTGCCGTTCGCCAACATGAGCGCGGACAAAGACAATGAATACTTCAGCGACGGCCTGGCCGAAGAGATCATCAACATCCTGGCGCAAGTTCCTGGGCTGAAAGTGATTGCGCGCACCTCAACATTCGCCTTCCGTGGGAAAGAGCTGGACATCCGAAAGATTGCTGAGGTACTCGGTGTGCACACCATACTGGAAGGCAGCGTGCGCCGAGCGGGCAGCAGGATCCGGGTCAGCTCGCAGTTAATCAGCGCCGACGACGGATCGCATCTGTGGTCACAACGGTACGACCGGGAAATGGCGGATGTGTTCGCCATCCAGGACGAAATCGCCGGAGCGATCGCCGCCGCTTTGCAACCGAAGCTTGCCCTGCAGCCTCAGCTCCACCGGCAGTACACGCCCAATCTCGGCGCATACGATGCGCTCTTGCGCGCTCGCTACCACCTCAACAAGGTGACGCCCGAATCGATGGCGCAGGCCCGGGAGTGTCTGCAAGAGGCTATCGCCCTCGATCCCGGATACGCGCTGCCCCACAACGCCCTCGGCGCCTACTTCTCCAATGCGGCGATCTATCACATGCTGCCGGCGGACGAAAGTATGCCGCTTGCGGGGATCGCGATCAAAGCGGCGTTGGAGATCGATCCGTCTCTGCCCGAGGCGCTGGCCAGCCTGGGATTCATCGCAGCGGTGTACGACTACGACTGGAAGGAGGCAGAGCGACTGTTCAGGCAGGCTTTAGCGCGTGAGGCGGTTTCACCTGACGTACGTCTCTCCGCGGGCATGTATCTGTTTCAGGCCGGCCGGACGCGTGAAGCCATCGAACACCTGGAGCGGGCGGTGCAGGATGATCCGCTAAATCTGACCTGCCGGACAGTCCTGGCGTTCTGCCTCATGGTGGACAGAGAGGCGGACGCAGAAAGGGAACTGCGCCGAGTTCTCGATCTCGACCCGAGCTACTATCTTGCACATCATTTCTGGGACATGCTCCATTTTCAGCGCGGAAATCTACCGGAGGCGCTTGCATCGGCCGAGAGAGCCTTTTCTCTTGCGCCGTGGGTTGGCTGGGTCCGCGGATTTCTCGCGGGGCTGCTCAAACTCACTGGCGACGCGGTCCGGGCGGAGAGTGTGCTGCGAGAAATGGGAAACGGCACCGCGTATGGCGCTCCATTCGGATTGTTTTGCTACCACTTTCTCTGTTCGGAAATTGAACAAGCCGCGGATTGGGTCGAGAAAGCAATCGCGCAACGCGATCCGGTGCTGCTGTTTCCCTTGCGCCTGCCGCTCATGAAGGATCTTCGTCAAAGCTCACGCTGGCCCGCGCTGGCGAAAATGATGAATCTCCCACGGACTGTTTCGTAGTCGGTTGGGAATGGGACTCCCTGGGGCACACCAGCTGGATGTGGCGGCAGACGGCAAGACACTCGCCGTCACACGGCTAACGATAATGTTTCATATCAAGCGGTCGCGATATCTCAGAAGCTACCTGACGCCGCGAGGGCTAAATTCACCTTGTTGATGTTGAGGGCCGCCCCTCCTACTCCCACCGCAGGGCTACCACCGGATCGACCTTCATCGCCCGGCGCGCCGGCATGTAGCTGGCCAGCATTGCCACCACCGTCCAAGCCAGCGTCGCCGCGGAAAAAGACACCGGATCGAGCGGGCTCATCCCGTATAGCAATCCTCCCAGCAGCCGCGTCGCTGCCGCGCTGAGCAGCAAGCCAATCCCAATTCCCACCGCTGTCAGCCTCAGCCCGCGTCCGAGTACCATCCAAAGCAAGTCGGCGCGCTGCGCACCGATTGCCATACGGATGCCGAGTTCGCGCGTCTGTTGAGCTACCGCGTAAGCGACCACGCCATACAGCCCGACAGCCGCCAACACCATCGCCAGCCCGCCGAACACCGCCAGCAGGGCCGCCTGCCAGCGCACCTGAAACAGCGATCCCGATGCGCACGCCTCCAGCGTTTCGATCTCATATACGCGCAAATTGGGATCGAGCGCCGTCAGGGTCGCGCGAAGCGCTGCTGTGAATTTCTCGGGGCGCCCGGCCGTGTGCACGATCAGGGTCATGGATCCGGCCCAGTCCTGCGCCAGTGACCGGTAGACGAACGGCTGCGGCAATTCGTCCAGCGACGCGTACTTGGCGTCGCGCGCCACGCCGACCACCTGCGCCACGGTACGCGACTCCTTCACATCGCAGCCCAGCCACACCGATTGGCCGATCGGATCCTTCCCCGGCCAGTAGCGCCGCGCAAACGTTTCATTGACCATCACTACCTCCGGCGCGCCCTGCCGGTCGAGCGCCGCAAACGGGCGGCCGCGCACAATGGGAATCCCGAGTGTGTCGAAATACCCGGCCGCCACGATGTCCGACCCCGCGCGCCGTGGACGCGTGCTCGCATCCGGCGCCGCGCACCTTGCAGCGGTGATGCTGAGCGGAGTGTTCTGGCTGATGGTGGCGCTCTGCACATCCCGCATTGCCCGCACCGACCCCAGCACGCGGTCCAGGTACAGGCGGCCGGTGTCGGCCGTATATTCGGGTTCGGAAACGGAGAGGCGCGCCTCCAGCCGGCCCGCCATCGCGAAGCCCGGATCGACTTCCAACGCGTGCCCCAGCGCACGCACCAGCAGCGTCGCCGCGATCAGCAGCACTAGGGAGAGCCCCACCTGAGCGACCACGTACACGTCGCGCTGGCGCATCCGCCGCGAGACGCCGGCGTTCGAACGCACGGCATCCATTGCAGGAGCCAGCGTGAACAGCACCGCGCTCGCCAAGCCCGCCGCAGCAGCATATGCCACCACCCGCCAGTCGGGATCGAGCCGCAACGCCAGCATCCCGCCGTGCGGAAATCCTGGCAGACTGCGCGCCATTAGCCGCCCGCTCCAATATCCCACGGCCAGCCCCAGCACCACGCCGCCCGCCCCCAGCACCATGCCTTCCGCCAGTGTCTGCCGCGCCAGCCGCCACGGTCCCGCGCCCAGCGCGCGCCGCACCGCCATCTCGTGCCGCCGCACCGCCGACCGCGAAAGGATCAGGTTCGCTACGTTCACGCAGGCAATCAACAGCACGACCGCGGTGACCGAAAGCAGCAGCGCGGCCATGGGCGCTGCCACCCGGCGCACATCCGGCCGCGACGCGCCAGTCGCCAATGCTACGGTGACCGCCCCCGCAGGCGCGTTGTCGCGCGGAAAATCGTGCCGGATCAGCGCGTCCAGCGCACGCATCCCGGCCTCCACGTCGCGGGTTCTCCGGCCATCCGCCAGCCGCCCGATCATCTGCACCAAAGGCCGCTCCCATTCGCCCGGATTGGCCAACAGATCGCGCACGTCCGGCTGCGAGGCGAGCGGCATCCAGATCTCCACCATATGCGGTGGCGACATGCCCACGAAGCCCGGCGACGCGACGCCGATGATACGATACCGCTGGGTCCCGATTCGCACGCGCTGGCCGATCACGTCCGGGCTACGGCCGAACAGCCGCCCCCACGCGCCGTCGCCGATCACGGCCACCGGATCGCTACCCAACCGGTCGTCCTCCGGCCTGAACCAGCGCCCGATCTGCGCGGGCATCTCCATTACGTCCGCAAAGTTCGACGTCACCGCGTCCGCCCCAACGATGTGGCTCATGCCGCCGCTGTCAATCGCGACGCGCATATCGTTGTACGCTACCAGCCCGGAAAAGAGGCTGCCGGCGGGCGCGGATGCGCGTTGCCGGAATTCTAAATAATCGCGGTACGAGCAGGCCATACCGTCGCTCTCTCGCCCGACTGTCGCCAGCCGCCCCGAGTGGGGCAGCGGCAGCGGCTGCCAGAACAGCTCGTTCACCATACTGAAGACGGTGCTGTTGACGCCGATTCCCAAAGCTAGGCAGACCATCGCCGTCAGCGCATATCCCGGATTCCGTCGCAGCACGCGGACCGCGTAGTGCAGGTCCTGCCGCAAGTCGGGCGCCGTCAGCCGGTGCGGAGACAGCCGCACGGCTACGCAGCTCAGCACCTCGCCCCAATACCAGATCCGCCCGCCGCCGCGCGCCTCGAACTCCTCGCGCAGATCGCCTGCGATGATCTCGCCTGCGCGGCCGGGCACCAGCCGCCGCAGCAGCAACTCCGCCATCGCCGGGGGACGCTTAGGCAAGGCGCACCCCCTTCCACATCCGCTCGAACATCGACTTCGCGCGACCCAGTGCCTCGACGCCCGCCGGCTCCAGACGGAAATATCGCCGCGACCGACCCCCGCGTTCCGCTGTCGGATCGGCGAACCACGAGCTCAAATATTCCTTTGCCTCCAGCCGGTCGAGCGTGGAATACAACGCTCCCACCGTGACCTTGCGCTCGCACCGCTTCTCGATCTCGCGACGGATCGGCACGCCGTATGCGTCGTCACCCAGCCTCAAAACTGCGAGCAGGACGATCTGCTCGAACTCGCCCAGATAATGATCAGACATTAGTTCTGAATTGTAGACTAAATCGCGCGCCGCCGCAAGAGGGCGTTTGCTCATCGCGATACATCTTGGCGGCACCAACGGGTCCACCATTTCCGTTGACTCGGCGGGCGAACCCTACGCCAGCGGAATCTCCAGATGCTTCTCAGTAGGACTGGCGTTCGCTGCGGCAATTCGCAAGTGAAGATGATAAACATCTGGCGGGAGGAGATGGCTAAGGGTGGCGGGCTCCACCTCCAAATCCAAGTGAAAACTTGTCTTGCCGGCTGGAACTCCGTCAAGCCGATCGAGAGGCACATTCGGATCTAAAATGCGCCCATCGAAGGTTCATCGGAAGGAAACCCTGCACTTCTCGAAGTTCACCGTCAGCATGTTTCTTGAGAAGCCTTGCCGCGTACACCTGCACGCGCTCGGCCCACTGTTTGCCGAGGTACTTTCCAATCCACATACGGAAGTAGTAGCAATCAAACTTCTCGGTCCTTTGCCGAGCAGTAAGAGAGCCTGGCGGTGGTGCCTCCCATTTTGTGACGAAGGAAGGGATCTTCGCACAGTCGGGTGCTTGCTGGATCAATGGGCTGTGGTGACAAGCTTGACTCGCACCTTCAACTCCGTCAAGCTTTGCCCGCGGCGAGGTGGCGATGGAGATCGATTCGAATCTCTTGATCGCCAACGACAACTCGCCCTGTTCCTGATGCCGCCGCCTTCGCGCATCCCGATCACGAACAATGGACGAGCGTGGTTAAAGCCTGGGCCGCCCACGGCGCTCGGTGAACTTCCACGGTAAGGTAACAGATTTTGCAAAAACGAGTTCTCGAAAGTCAAGGAAGCCAAGGAGCGATTGATACAGGTTCTGAACGATGCTCTGTTGACAACAAACGAAGTCTCGAAATCGCTGCGAGCCGCCTGTATGCGCTGCCCGGAGTAAAGAGCCGAGGCCGAGAGTCATCTCCGCGAAGACCGCGCTTCTTACCTGCGCAGGAGAGACCGCGCGCTAAAACGTAACTCCAATGGATCGCCGACTCGCGCAAGAGGAGCAAGCTAAGTCGATCTTCCAGCAGGCGCAGCAAGCAGCGCAGCCGGCGCGACAACAGTTGAAGCAGAATCGCGAGCTGCTCCCGGCTGCGGTCAAAGCCAACGATACCGCGCGAATCCCGCGACTCTCGCTTGGGGAGGATACTCTGCGCGGTCCTCCGCGAACGGGCAACCTCCGGGCGTCGCACTGGCGCTGCCAAGCCCGCTGGTCACGAATAAGAAGCAGAAAATGGATCATGGCGAGTCGATGGCCGGTGCCGGATGTCGCGGGGCCGCTGCAAGATGGCAACCCAGCATACTGCCTTGCTTGCACTGCAGACGTTGGTGCGGTGAGTTGCCGGTGAGTTCTTGGTAACGATCCCAGTAGTCTGGCGATATCAGTAACCAGTCAATGGTAGCCCTGTCGTGGTTGCCCGTGGCACGTAATTCGCCGCGGGGCTGTCGGTGAGTTGCTCGTCTCGCCCCCCCTGCTAATCCCTACCGGCCAGCCTGGGCATGATCCGCCAGGTAAGCAGAATCCACAAGATTCGCCGCCGCAGAATCCCAGGCCGCGTCGATGGGGGGCAGTTCAACCGGAATAGAGTCGTCAGTGCAGTGGGAGATTTCGACAAGCTTGATCTGTGGGTCGTGTGTGTGGCCCATAACGTAGAGCCCGAAATCGCACTTTCTGATCAGGTAAGCGGCTGAAGCCCCGGTGACGAAGGTCTCGCGCCGCGTCGAGTCACCCGCCTTGAGGGATTCGATGGAAACGGCCGCGTTAGTGGTCTCTGGTCCGCTGGTTTCTCCATCCCGATTGAACCGGTCCACGCGCTGGCCGTGTTCAAAGAAAATGCCTTCCGGCGCGTGGAAGTCTCTCACCCGCGACGGAATCTTGGTGGTCTTGAAATGGGACTCCCAGCGGCCGCCGCCCACCTGTTCGGATCCGAACGCGCGCTCTGCCAGGCTCCGCAGAGCTGCCTGCCGCTGATTCGCTGCCTGGACCACGGCCGGAACGGAAAGGTAGCTGTCATGATTGCCGTGCAGGAATACGCATTCACTCAATTCGGCCTTGCACTTGTCGAATGCATCGAAGATTTCCTGGTGAAGGAAATGGGTGCAACTGATCCACTCACCGATCGTGCGCGCGGTATCGCCGGCCGGCTCGGTGAGAACGACTTCGGAACGCCGGCTTTGCTGGAAATCTATGGGGCGATCGCTCCAGAGTTCGTACATGTCTCCGATCTGCACCAATGTGACTTGGGCCCGCGGAAGTTGAGATCCAATTTCCGATGAAAATTTCGCTATTTTCGTCAGAAACCTGGCTAGCGCATCGGCTGATTGGAGCGACCCGAAGAAGTCGCGCTTTTGGCCGTAATTCGGCTCCGGGATACTACCCCAGTTTTCGACCTGCAAGATTTTCTGGTAGACATTCCATCGCAAGACCTTTTCCGTATCTTTTGGTGACACCGCGGCCGGCAGATGCACGTCCGGTATGATCACATAGAGGTGATGCGGGTCACCCTTATAGGGCGGCGGAATGATCGAGCCATGCTTGGTTTCGATGCCGCCGGAATTCAGGAACTGGTCAAGCAGCCCTCCGGCAGGGATATCGCGTTTGACCCTGCCTGGAGAGCTTTCATCAGGCGAGTATTCGCAAACACACGCTTCGCCGCCGCAGACTACGCCGAAATACTGCCCGCCGCCGAGCCACCGGCCGACATCCATGTAAAGGTATGCCTGCTTGCGCAGTTTCAAGGTGTTCTTCACATTGACCGTCAGGCTGGCGTGGCGCTGCTCGCGGCGGATCTTCTGCGCCCACAAGTTGGCGAACGACACTTCCGGCGGAATGCCGTCCGTGTCACATCGCACCAGCGAAAGAACGCCGCGCTGAAAATCAGACTTGGACCAAATGAACCGCGTCTTATATACCAAGAGTCATCCCCAATGTTTATGATGCCCATTTGGCCAGAAGCGCAGCGCGGGTCTCGGAGGTGAGGGTGCCGGTCAGGCTTTCCCCTGAGAGTCCCATTTCCACGCACTGGAATGTGAGAATTGCATCGCGGCAAGCGGAAGGGAGATGGTCTTCGCAGGTGATGTGCGTGGGCACTTGCTCCGGACCATAGCCCAGATTCCGGAGGCGCATAAGCAGGCCCGAGATGCCGTTATCGTATCCTGTGTGGTCCCGCGGGACGGTCTCCTGCACCGGGTTCAAATCGCCCACGCCGACCGCGAATCGCAGACCCAGGCTTGGGAGATCCAGTACCCCGTGATGATCCCCCGAAGGATCGATGCGTTGTTGATGAATTTCGCCGCTGCCGTCAGTCTGCCCGCGAAATGTCTGTTGGCCGATGGAAAGCGTATAAGGGGTGTGGCGGATCGGCTTGTCATCCGAGTCGAGCAGTCGGAGACTGAACTCGTCGTAGACCTTGCGCAACACAAACAGGTGCGTGCAATCGGTAGCGCAGGAGATCTCCTTAGGCGCAATCTCCGGGATGAAGATCCGGTCGCCGGGGTGCAGCACATTGGGATCGCGTCTCTGCGCCAGGTCACTGTTACTCGGGTGGTCCCAGATCTTCGTCTTCCAGTCAGTGATGTTGTATTGCGCGGCGATATTCGTCAGCCACTCACCCTGTTTGACCACATGCCATCCGCCCATAGTTGTGAGCCAAATCCCGCCTGCCGTGAAGCCGAACGCGAACTCTATTTCCGCGATGGTCTTCCATTGCTCTACCCGATTCAGCCCGACAAGCTGAATCCCTCCTGTCGAGCGTTGCGCCCGGGTGTACAGCCCGCTTGCGGCTGTCTTGGCCGCGGGTGGAAGATTCCGGCAAGGGTTGCGTATGCCCGAATCTCAATTCACCTCTGGTGCTATACTAGCCCCACAAGCCGGGTGGGCCGCATTTGGGACGCTGGTACTTATTGTTGGCCGACCCGGACCGGGAAAGTCTTTAAGGACCGCTTAGAGAATTCTCAAAGAATCTTCAAAGGCCGTATGCCACAGGAAGCCAAGCAGATTTACGAATTCGGCCCATTTCAGATCAGCGCGGCCGAGCGCGTCCTGAGGCGCGCGGACCGGATCGTTCCGCTCACTCCAAAGTGTTTTGACACGCTGCTGGTACTGGCCCGCCACGGCGGCAGCGTGGTGGATAAGGAAGAACTCATCCGCACCGTGTGGCCCGACTCCTTTGTCGAGGAGGGCAATCTCTCGCAGAACATTTTCGCACTCCGGAAGGTACTTGGAGCGCCACCCGAGGGGGAACAGTACATCGAAACCATCCGGAAGCGGGGTTATCGCCTGGCCGTTCCGGTTGCTTCGACCCGCCGAGATGGGACAGCGCTGGAAGCTGTGGCTCATTACCCAAGGACGGAGCGCTCCCCGCTTCGGAGGGTTGCGTATATCATCATGGCCGCGGCCCTGGGCGCCATCGCGCTGGTCGCGGCCCGTTGGTCATGGCGGTCCGGCGACGGCCAGGATTCCGCTCCGCAAGTCAGTCTGGTGCCAATTCCCAACGATATTCTCGCGGCGACAATTTCCCAGGACGGCAAACAGATCGCTTACGTCAGTTCTGACGCCGGAGGTCAAAGCCTGTGGGTCCGGGAGACTAGAGGCATGAACGCCGGCACACGCTTGATCCCGCCCGCGCCGGGACACTACTGGGGCGTCGTTTATTCGCCGAGCGGCAAGTATCTCTACTACGTCTTCAATGAGGAGGCACATCCGGCGGATTCCAGTTTGTTTCGCATATCCGCCAGCGGACGCGAACAGCAAGAACTGCTAACGGGTGTCTCCTCGGCGCCGGCCTTCTCGCCGGATGGGCTGCACATGGTCCTCAAGCGTTACGATCCGCATGGGCGCGGCTACCTTCTTACAGCCACACCGCTGGGGCGTGATATCAAAGTGATCGCGCAAAGTGACGCCGCCTATCCTTTTTATAACTATTATTGGGCGGCCGATGGCCGAACCATATACTACGTAGAGCGGACGAACGACGCCAACAAGAACGCGTGGTCGATATGGGAAATGCCGGCAACCGGGGGTGCGCGCAGGCCACTGATGGCACCCCAGCCAAAACCTCTTCGCGGCGTGAATTGGCTGAGCCGATCTGAGATCCTCGCCCTCATACCGGACGAGGACTCGGGCCTGCGCCAGATTTGGCGTGTGAGTTTGGATGAGGGATTCCGGCGCCTGACGAACGGAATCAATGACTGTTCTTCCATCAGCGTTACCGCAGACGGCCGCACAGTGTTGGCAACGAACGTGGAGACGCACGACAACATTTGGGTCCTTCCCGGCCATGGAAGCACGCCACCGATCCGGATGTCACTGCCGGCCGGCACCTACAATCACCCGGCATGGACCTCGGATGGGCATGTCTTGTTTGTGGATCAGTCCAACCTGTGGCTCTCCACGACCGACGGAATCAATCGAAAGCCACTGATTCCCGAAAAAGTGATACCCCACGAACTGTCAGTATCGGCCGATGGGCGCTTTGTCGTTTTCGTTTCCGAGCGAAACAACATGAGAAATCTATGGCGTATCGACATTGACGGCCACAATCTCCGGCAGGTGACCACGGGACAGTTCGATTGGCATCCCGCGGTTTCTCCGGACGGCAAATGGGTTGTTTACGAATCGCGGGTACCGGCCCCCTGGAGGGTCTGGAAAGCGCCGCTCGATATGGATGGTGCACCGATAAAGCTTGTTGACAATGAGGGGGCGGAAGACAGAATTGCTATTTCTCCGGACAGTAAACTGTTCGCGTATCGGACCGACGTCGGAGGGATTTGCATTCGCTCACTCGAAAGCGGGAAGTTGAAACGCTCGATCACCGCTCCGTTGGACCCTTCCGATCTGCAATGGAGTCCGGATGGCATGGAGCTCCGGTATGTCACCCATACGGGCCGTGCGGTGCAGTTATGGAGCCAGCCTATCGGCGGTGGCCCGCCGGTGCGCATTAAGGAGCGACTACCCAATGATGTGCTGCACGTCAATTGGTCTCACGACGGCAGGATCGTCTATCTCGACCGCGAAATCAAGGCGGATCTGACACTGATTACGAATTTCCGCTGAACCAACACGCAGCGGCGCTGTCGGGCTGCATGCAGGCATACCCGCCATTCTCGCGAATCAGGTTCGTCAGAAGCGCAAAGGGGCGCGTTTTGCCGCGCCGCCATATAAGCGAGGAACTCCTTAGATTCAAGCGGCGCGGGTCGATTCCGGCTCGGGTAACTTGCCAAGCGAGTGATAGAGCGCAAGTTCGAGGCAGCGGAAGGTGCGGAAACCGTAGGATTTCCTCATGGTGACTTTAGCCTTGTTGTTCAGACCCTCGACAACTCCGCTGGAAAGCAGCTTCTGAGCGCGGGAATAGTTCAGGATCAGTTCGCGGTGCTTGCGGAGTGACCGGGCGATGTCCTTCATGGGCTCTCTGCGCGAGCGCATCACCTGCCGACACCAGTCATCGAGGAACCTTCCGGCCCACGCGGCCGAGTTGTAATCCCAGAGCTGCTGAAAGGCTTCCTTAAGAAGGTAAGCACGTACGGTCTTCAGGTTGTATCGGAGGGGATCGCGCAGCGGAAGCGCTGTTCCGTCTTCAGATTCTCTTCGCGTTTGAGCAGCCACCCGCGTGACTTCTTCAGCACGGGCACGCCGCCCTCGCTCGCGATGCGGCGCGATTCTCCCGCTCGGATTTCGTCCAGTGCCTTGTTCATTTTCGCCACGATGTGAAAACGATCGAGGATGTGAAGCGCCTCGGAACATTTTTCGCGAATGACTTTTAGGTAGGGTTCCCACATATCGGAGCAGACGAACACAATCTTCGAAGCCAGTTCGTCGCCGATGACGGTGAAAAATCCCGAAAGGATTCGATGGTTCTTTCGCGGCCCACCCAAAGCAGGCGCGTGACGTCGAGATCGATCTGATAAACCAGAGTCAAGTACTTGTGGCTTTGGCATATCGGATCTCATCGACGCCGATCGATCGATTTGGCCTAACACCCGGTGCTCCAGCCCTAAGGTGACGACGTGTTCCACCGCGTCGAAGACCTTGTCCCAGGAGGTGCGAAAGGCCTCCGCCGTCTCTTTCCACCTGGCGCACCGCCTGCCGGCCATTTACTGTCCGCCGGCGGCTTTTGCGGTGCGAATGTTGCCCAGCTGGTGTCGGCGGCGGAGATGATCGAAGCCGTGCGGGAAGCGGAATCGAAATACGGCTGGAAGGTCATGGCGCGGCTGCGGACAAACCAGGACCATCCTCCTGCTGCGTGCCGAGGAGGTAGTTCACGCCCTTCCGATATGCGGCGTCTGAGACCGGCAAGCCGGCGGTCTGTAGAGCACCAGCGCGCGGCCGGTGGCCGAATACGGTGCTCGGCGTGGTGTGGATGTCGGCCCAGCCACCGTCGCTGCGCTGGGTGGCAACACTCGTCGCCGTCTCATGGTTTGGCAGCCCGGCAGGGAGCGCGTTCGCTGAGGGCCTTGATTCGTCTTATCGGAAACTGTCTGCTGCGCCCTTTCCCCTCCACCAACCGGTATTTAAGGGCGTTTCCGCCGGATGACCGCGGCAAACTCGCGCCCGACCCCGCGAAAGAACGGGTGGCCGAAGATTCCCACGCACAGCACTGCGGCGAACAGCGCCATTGCTTCGAAACTTTCGCGCCCTTCCCGCTCCCAGTACACGTCGCTGAGATTGAGCCACAGGGCGAACTCATCCAGCGTGAGTGCGGCGCCCACTCCGTAAGCCATACACATGGTCCGCGCGGCCCACACGTTTGAGCGTGCCGCGCCAGCGCCAACTTGGAGAAGCCATCCGTAGCCGACCACCACGAGAAGCGTTATACCCCATACCAGGTGATGGATGTGCCTGCCGTGCATCGATATGTCGTGGAAGGGCCCAACGTGATTGTGAATGGCGAATGTGATTCCCCGCACGACCAGGGCAGCGGTGAAATACCCTATCGACGCCAGGAAAAGCCGCTCCCGGCGCGATTCAGCCAGTTGGCGCTGGTACACCCGATGGAGGAGTCCGTGCGAGAGTGCGGCAGAAAGCAAAAGCAGAATGATGCCAATTGCGAGCGGCGTCATCCAGAATGCTTTATGTGTCCAGAGCATGGGCCAGGGAGACATTATCTCGTTGCGCGTGCCGCGGCGGCAACATCCGCAACCGCCGAGGACAAATACGAACCGTCCTCCTGCGCGCCTTCACCACTCGCCGGCCGCCAGCGCGAGACCTTCGCCGACGGACCGGGCCGGCGTGACGATCACATCTAAAGCGGCGGGCACCGCGGCTGACAGGACATCGCTCGACGGAATGCCGTTCTTCATGTACCAATCGATGGCCTTCGGGTCTAGCGGCGCGGCACCCTGCCCCGACAGGACCTTGACGTCCTTCGCTCCGGCATCGTAGACCAGCACGGGAACCTCACCGCCGATACAAAAGGCACCCACTTTAGTCACGCTCAAGGCCAACAGCGCGGCGGACCCGGCATCGGCGGCATTGCCGCCCTGCTCCAACATTCTGATGACAGCGGCGGTGGCGGCGGCGCTACCGGAGACCACTAGCCCTTTGTTGCCTGAGGCCGCGTGCTGCTGGTCCTCGGCCGTGGCCGGAGACAACCCGAAAAGAGTCTATTCGACCCAAACGACCGCGCCTTTGTCGATGGGTGGCAGCTTGCAGGTGAGCTTACCTCCGCTGAACGTTCCTTGCACCCTTTGCACTTGGCCCAGGAAAGGTAAGAAGACAATGGTACCCGGCCTGCCGGTGGAAAATGCGATCGTCACGTTCTCTTCTGGAGTCTGCCGGGCGTTTTCCTTCGACTTCAGTCCCTTGAAATTTGCCAGAAAGACCGCGGTCTTGCCACCCACGCTGGCGGTCTGGGTGGAAAGAAACGGAGAAGCGCCGATCTGAACAGCGGGCTGGAAACCGGAGACCTCGAGAATTTCAGCAACGAAGGTTTTCCGGAGTTTGTTAAACCCGGCCTGCTCCCACGCGCCGGCGGTGGCTTGCTGGTCGAATTCCTTCTTCAGTTGCGCATAGTACGCTTTGCCGGGACATTCAGGATAATAGATAAACTTCTTGCCGGCCTTTCTTTCTGCCGGGTTTACAACCCCCAGAAGCTGGTGTACCAGATTCGCGTCACGGCTGGCTCCCGTGTCGTCATATTTTCCGCTTTGGCCCGTGACAATCAGCGTCTTTCCCGAGTGCGCATAAGAGCCGAGGAACCCCACTTCCTGCTTCCCGAGACACCGGGCATCCGGCAAAATCAGCATGTCTCCGTGGAAATCTCGCAGAGTTCGCGGCGTAACAATCTGAAACTCCAGGTGAGACTGCGACAGCAGCATCATGATGCCCCGGTAGGACTCGATAAACTCTTCGGCGAAATAATCCCGGCTCTTTGGTGAGAAATAGACTCCGATAGGGCGCATCGGTTGTCGCGGCAGGAAGAAGGTCCTTTCGTGTTCCTTCATCCATCCAAAGATGACTTTGCGGGTCTGGATATCGTTTGATCCCGACATGACGTGTCCCTGCGCGTCCCACGTATTCGTTCCAGCCATCAGTTGCGCCATCGCCAGGTTCTTCATTGCGTCACCAGGAACGATCTGCTTCTCTTTTTCCCACGAATAGCTCAGCATCCAGCTGGGCTTGCTGCCGGCAAAGGCACGGAAGGAGTACATGCCAACCATATCCTGGAACCAGGCAAGCGGCGTGCGGGCCGCAGCTCGGCCGCCCGTGCTGTACTCGTGCGCAATGGTGCCGACCACCCGATACAATTCGTACACGTCGGAACCTACGCGGACCGCACTCTCCTCGATGCCCGGGTAGATCTCGGCGATGGTCTTGCAGTTCGGGTTCACGGATTTGACGTTGTTGTCAATGTCGTGCATGAAGTCGGTAAGAGCGTCAATGCGGAAGTCGACCCATCTACGAAAGTTCGCGTCGCGGAAATCACCCAGCTTCAGATCAGTCCTGGCGTTGAGGCCGGTCTTCGCCCTGAAGGCTGCTACCGTGTAGTCGTCGAAACTGACCCAGCTATCCTCCCAGCCCTTAAAGTGCGTCATCCAGTAGGGAATATCGACGTACACGCCATCAATCCCCGTCCCGGCGATTTGCCGAACACGCTGCATGTAAATCTTGCGCCACTCAGGGGCAAACGGCGTGATCCAGACGTCCTCGTCGCCCTTGCGGATCCAGAATGCGGTGCCACCGCCAAAGAGGGCGGGTTCGCCTGAGATCTTTCGTTGCACCCAGTCCGGATGATCTTTGGCCATGCTGTGCGCGCTGGATGCGGCATTGGCGGTAATGCATTCCGTGCCGGCGATGTATACGAAAGCGTAGTTGCCGGCGGCGTGAGCTCTCTCGGCGACTGCGTGAATAGCCCTGAGCTTTTCGGTAGGATCGACAAAGCTCTCGTAACGCCCGGGAATGTCGTTATCCACCTCAATGCCGAATACATTCGTTTCGGTGGCGCTGCGGACGACCTGGTCGGCGTTGTCCGGGCGCAGACCGTTACCGGCGATACGGACGTAGTGCGTCCAGTCCTGGCTGACCTGGCACTGAATCGATGTCAGCATCAGGAGTGCGGCGGAGAACCGAAGCGTAGCCATTGGTCCGTTGGATATCTAAAATTCGAACCGCGCCACAAGCTGCATCTGGCGCGGATGAGAGCCGTTCGCCAAATTTGTCACCTCGCCAAAGCCGCCTGAACCGAACTGGTAACCCGCACGATCGAACCGTGTGCGATTGAGGGCGTTAAAAGCCTCCACGCGAAGCTGCAATCTCATGGTCTCATGAATGCGGAACTCTTTCCTCAGACCGATATCCACATTCTCAATTCCCTGCGAAGTCAAATTGTCAAAGTAACGTGGAGCGTTACCCAGTTGCTGGTCGCCGGGATCGGAGAAACAGTTTGTGTTGAACATCGAGATGCCGGTAGTGGCGCCGTTCAGCAGGGCCGCCGCGGCTGCATGCGGGCTGATTCCTCCGCTTGGGTCGGAACAGCTAACATTAGGACGCTGCGTGCCATTTGCAAGGCGGCTGATAGCCATTTCAATATGAACAGGCTGTCCGGATTGTAACGTGATATTCGATGACGTCGACCAGCCTCCAATGACGCCATCCAAGACCCGGTTCATATTATTGCCGATCAGCAGGCCGCGACCCACGGGAATGTTGGCGGTAAAGGCGGCCACGACGCGGTGAGTTGCGTTGTTGGCGCTGACGCTGTATTCCTGAGACAGGCGATCCAGTGCCTGCGGGCCTCCCTGTCCGAGCCATCCTACCCAACTATTTGCGCCGGAAGAGCTGTTATCTGTAGCCCGGGCTAGTGTGTAATTACCCTGGAAGGTAACGTACTTACCTGTTTTCTTCTCAAACCTCACCTGCATCGCGTCATAACGCGAAAGCGCGGCGAGCAACGGCAATCCATCAAACTCACCGTCAAACTGCGGATAAAGGCTCAGCAGGTTACCGAGCGGAATGGTCGGATTGTTGTAGCGCGAAACCGGCTGGTTAAAAATGGCATTCGGACCAACAAAGAGATACTGGAATGGATTCGGTACAAGTGAAGCGAGTTGGTCACTCGTATATTGGTTTTCCACGCTGGTTGGAATATAATTCCGATTTCTGGTAGAAGCAGCAAAGCCGCCCCACGGCAGGTGCACGCTCCGATTGGCCGAATAGTCAACCTCGATTACTGAATCGCCCGGCAGCAACCGCTGGATTCCGCCACTCCACTGGTAGATTTGCGCGTTGTTATCGGTCTGGTAGCTGAGATCGCTGTTGTTGGCGAATCCCCACTGGGCCAGCTTTCCATATGTGGTTCCTTGCGGCGCTGGTATCCCCAGCGGAAATGGATTGTCCAGCGTAGCGAATTGTGTCTGGTAATTGTCATTCGTGTAGTAGACATTGGGAGTCGAGGCGAAAGCAGGACCGGGGTACTGGAAATTGGTGGCAATGTTCATGCCGTAGTAAATGCCCGCGCCCGCCCGGATCACGGTTTTCGAATCCCAGCTATACGCGACCCCCAGTCGTGGTGCGAAGTTGTGACGATCCACAGGAATGTTGCGATTCCCGGCCGTGGGAAAAATCGTTATCCCATTCAGATCACCTAAACCCGGCACAGTGATCCCGCTACTACCGGTAAAGTCTGAAAAACTGGAGCGATTGTAGCGTTCGCTGTATGGTGTGCTCCATTCATACCGCAATCCGAGATTCAGCGTGAGCTTGGGGTTGACCTTCCAATCATCCTGAACATAAAAGCCGGTTTCTTTCGATTTATCCGCGACCGGCGGGATCTCCTGCAGGAAAGAGCCATTGTTACTGCCGTAGCCGAGAAGCAGACTGGCAAAGGGATCGCCTTCTGTTACCACGCCGTCATTAGGCGTCAGGTTTGTGGCGTTCTGGTCGAAATTGAACAGGCCCGTGGGATTCGTGGGCTGCCAGAAATTGTTAAAGAACAAGCGCTGCTCGCCGCCGAATTTCAGCGAGTGCGCTCCCTTCACCCAGGAGAGCGCGGACGAGTAAGTAATTAAGGTGTGTGTGAAGTGAGTATCCGCGCAGCACTGATCGAAGATGTTAGTGTACGGGTAACCGGGGCTGCCGTTGAACTCGATGGATGGCATGCGCGAGAGGCCGTTATTAATGAGGTAGCTGGGGAAGCCTACCGAAGTGAGACTCGGATAATCCGTGACTCCCGGAGCGTGAGCGAAATCCACTCCAATGCGGCCTGTGTATAGAATCCTGGGATTAACGGTCCAATTGTACTCCACCACCGCGTTGTCGGATTGCTGACTGTACGTGTATGAATCGTCGACGAAGGTGGCCTGCGTAGGGCTCACGTTGTTCAAGTAGCTGTAGCGGGCGCCCAGTTTGTTCTTGTCGTTAATTTGATAATCCACTCTGCCGTCGAGCTGATATTGCGAGAAATTCGTCGCCACGTTCTTGCGGTAGTTGTTGTAATTAGTCCCGGCATCCCCGGTTACGTTGGGTTCCGGCATGTATGCCAACAGGGCCTTGGCCACAGGGTCCAGCATGGTCGAAGGAATGATGTTGCCCGAGAACGGGGTCCGGATCCCGCTGGTCGATATGCTGAACGGGTTATAAATTGTGACCGGCGCGAGATTTCCGTTGGCGTCGAAGGTCATCGTCTGCGAGAAGTTTCCACTCCGCTGCAAATCTGTGGGGAAGGTGCCGACGGTTTGACTGGAAGTGAGGTCCCGCTGCTTCTCAAAATCGAAAAGAAAGAAAGCCTTGTTGCGTTTGATCGGCCCGCTGATGAGGCCTCCGTATTGATCGTGCGTGTGGGGAGCGATCGGAATACCGGCCGCATTGCTGAAAAAATCATTGGCGTCAAACGTTTGGCGCTGGCCAAAATACCAGCCGCTGCCGTGGAACTGGTTGCCGCCCTGCTTCATCATAATGTTAACCACGGTGCCGCCGTTGTTGCCATACTCGGCGGAGAAACTGTTGTTCTCCACACTGAACTCCTGGATCACTTCCACCGAAGGCGTGTAATACACGTTCGTATTTCCACCCTCACCTTGCTCGGGCGCGCTCAGCGGAGCGCCATCGAAGCGGACCTCAGCGGTTGAATTACGCTGCCCATTGGAAACGAAATTGGTCCCGGATGGATAGTTATCTCGGATTCCGCTGCCGGCGGATTCGGTTATGCCGGGGGCCAGGAACACCAAGCTGAAATAACTGCGGCCGTACAAGGGCAGGTCTCGGGTATATTCGCCGCTGACGATCGTGCCCAGAGTGGCGTCGCCCGTCTCCAGCGTGGGCGCTGCCTCAACCACGGTGACGGAACTTTCCAAACCCGCCACTTGCAGCGCAAAATCGACGCTCGTGTGCTGGTTGATGCCCAGCGCGACGTCCTTGGCCTCTTCCGCCCGGAAGCCGGAAGCCTCGGCCTTGAGCGTAAACGTTGCCGGATGCAAACCGTTGAAGATATAGTAGCCGCGTTGGTCCGTGGCGGTGGTGCTCGAAAAGTTGGTCGCGAGATCCGTGATAGTCACCCGCGCGCCGATAATCACGCTGCCGCTCGAATCACGCACGACACCGCGAACCTGTGCCTCAAAACCGGCCTGCCCGAAGACGAGCGCTGGTGTGAGTTCCAATACAAAGGCGGACAACGCCGCCAGCCTCTTTGCGGTATGCAACATCGGAGCCTCCCAAGCGTTAGCCGTCAGCTACAGGGCTTCTTCCAGGCACCATCGGCAATCGGACTTCGCCTGCAAACTCGGCTTAAGAATTGTATATGGCTAATGAGCCAGTGTCAACGCCGAAAGTTTCGTATGGTTTTGTTTGGTTGCGCCGCACGCCCGGACTTGGGGAGGCGGCCGCGCATCATTTTCGTTGGATATGTGTGGGTTGGAACACACCGTAGGCGAGCGGCTGTCACAGTTATCCGTCGCCGAATCCGGAATGGTCACAATCTGGACTTTTATGCACGAAGGTAGTGCACGAAGTCTTTCGTGAAAATGCGGTGCGGTGGTGCCGGGGATCCATAAGTCTCGAACTGGGGCGGGCAACGCTGCCCAGCCGTGCACTCTATATTTATTTTCGATTACTTGCGATTGTCGGGCGCAAATCCGCAAACCGGCTATTCTTTTCCTCTGGGCATCTGTTGTCATAGGCCTAATTGTCATAGACTTGAAAGAGTATGGGTATCAAGAAGCCGCGAATGCTTTCGGAGGAACGTCGAAGAGAAATCCTTAAACTTCTCGAAGAGCAGGGACGGGTAACCGTCAACAGCCTCACCGACAACTTTCATATTTCGGCGGTTACCATCCGCTCGGACCTTGATGAGCTCGAGGCTAAGGGGCTGCTCGTTCGCTCTCATGGCGGAGCCATTCTACCGCTCAGTCCTCAGCAGGAATACCCTCCGCAACTAAAGAAAGCTATTCATCACCTAGAGAAGGTCCGCATCGGCCGCGCCGCGGCTCGGTTGGTCCAGCCCCGTCAGACAGTAATCATTGATGGGGGAACGACTACCGCGGAAGCGGTGCGCGCCCTGAAGCGGAACAGCCCGGAAACAGTGACTGTAATTACGCATGCGCTCGATATCGCCCTGGAATTGGTCGATTCAACCAACATATCGCTGATTATGATCGGTGGCATGTTCCGTCGTGTATCCAGGTCGTTTGCGGGCCCGCCGGCGGAGCGCATGATGAGCGATTTGCATGCCGACCACTTTTTCCTTGGCGTAGACGGGCTCGATCCTCAGACGGGACCCTCCACGCCGGGTATGCTCGAAGCGCAACTGAACGCGCAGATGATTCGGGCCGCCAAGGAAGTGTCCGTGCTTGCGGACGCAACGAAGTTTGGACGGCGGAGCCTGTCCCTGATAGGCGATATCCGGAGCATCCATCGCGTGATCACAGACAGCCGGGTCAACCAGGAAATAGTCTGCCAGCTCCGCAAGATGGGTATCGAAGTGCTCGTTGTTTGAGAAGATCCCCTTTCACGTGAGGTAGTCCGCGGTTTTTTACGTTTACTTGCGTATTGCGCTTTCGCTATAATCTGATGGACGTAATTAGTGGTCCCCGGGGATGTATGAGGCACTCGGTCTTCACTCTCGCGTGGCTCTTTGTGGGTGCGGTTCTCACAAATCCGGCGCGGGCCGTCTCTTTCTCAGACCAAGTCTATCCGGTGTTTCAAAAGGCCGGCTGCCACAACTGCCACAATGAAAATGGCGTGGCATCGGCCACGCGCCTTCACTTTCCCGACGAAGACGCTGCGAAACCGCGCATCGAGGCATTCGGCAGATCGCTGATCGAGCTCGTGGATCAGGGGGATCCCGACAGTTCAATCCTTCTGCTCAAGCCCACGAACCGGATCCCCCACGGCGGCGGCGTGCGTATCGTCCAGAACAGCGTAGAAGAGGCCGCGTTGAAAGCGTGGATCTCCTACCTGGCAAAGCTGACCGGACAAGAAGCGGCCAGGGCACTCAAGTATAGGCAGGAGGAGGCGGCGGGCCGCGGCGTAGTGCCCACGGTAGTGCTGCGCCGCCTCACCCACAGCCAGTACAACAACACCATTCACGATCTGCTGCACGAAGCCAGCAGCCCGGCCGGCCAGTTCCCGCCGGAGGATTTCGTCGACGGTTTCAAAGATCAATATGAAGCGCTGTCGGTCTCGCCGATTCAAACCGAAGCTTATGCGCTGGCCGCGGAGCGACTCGCGGCCAACGCATTCCGCCGGGGCGACTCCCGCGGTCTAATGCCTTGCCCGGCGGCCGCGGCCGATTCCGCGTGCCGGGCAAGATTCATCGAAACCTTCGGCCGACACGCTTTCCGGCGGCCGCTGACCGAAAAGGAAATTGCCCGTTACACCGAGCTGTTCCAATCCCAAAATGAGAGTCTGGCTGGCGCACAACTGGTTATCCAGACGATGCTGCAATCCCCGAACTTCCTCTTCTGGCTCGACGAGACGCCCAATCCCCAATGGAAATCATATGCAACGGCCTCACGCCTTTCCTATTTCCTCTGGAACAGCATGCCTGATGATGCCCTGCTTGATCGTGCCGCCGACGGCGAACTGAGCACGCCCGATGGCCTGACGCGCGTGATCCGGCGCATGCTTGCTGACCCCAAGGCCAGGCAGGGCCTGGACGAGTTCGTCTCCGAATGGCTGCGTTTTGACCGAGTCTTAACGGCTGCCCGCGAGCGGCGCATGTTCCCGCTCTTTAGCCGTGAGCTGTCCGCCGCGATGACCGAAGAAGCCAGGCGGTTCCTCGGAGACCTGGTCTGGAACGATAAGAACTTCATGGCAGCTTTCACCGCCAATTACAGCTTCGTCAATTCCGGCCTCGCTGCGATCTACAAGGTCAGCCCGCCAGCCCGCGACTTCGACCGCGTGGAGTTTCCGGTGTCCGACGAGCGCTCCGGCCTTCTGGGCCAGGCCCTCTTTCTCACCCTCACCAGCAAGCCGGAGGGCACGGCGCCGACCGGCCGGGGCCTGTTTGTCCGGGAACAGTTTCTTTGCCAGCACGTACCACCGCCGCCACCAGGCGTAGACACCAACCTCCCCCCTATCGTGGAATCCCAGCCCATGACAAACCGGGACCGGATGGCCATGCACGCAACCAACAAGATGTGTGCCGGCTGTCACAGCCTGATCGACCCGATCGGCTTCGGGTTCGAGAAGTTCGACGCCATCGGCATGCACCATGACAAGGACCAGTTGCTGTTCATGCCGGTCGTCGAAGACGCGGTCAAAGCGCGCTCGGCCAAACCTAAGGAAGTCTATCTGGACGTCGATACCACCGGCGCGATTACCGGCCTGCGGGACGCACGGTTCAGCAATCCCCGCGAAATCGGCGAACTGCTGGCCCGCACAACCGAATGCCAGGAGTGCATCGCGAAGCAGGTCTTTCGTTACATGGCTGGCAGGCTGGAAACGCCTGCGGACCGGGCGCTGCTCCGCCAGGCATTCGAGGATTTCCGGAACTCACACTTCCAGTTTCAGAAATTGTTAGTATCCTTAGCCAAGGGGCGGGAGTTTCCTCCCGCCAGCAAGGTGGTCCATGTCGCAAGTAATAGCCAAACGCAGTAGGTTGTCGCGCCGGATCTTCCTGAAAGGTCTGTCGCTGTGTCAGGCGCCGGTGTGGGTCGGGGTGCCCCCGCTGGTTTCCATGTTTAACTCGACGGGCACGGCGTACGCTGCCGGGAACGCGCTACCTAAGGCCGCGCCCATCGAAAAGCGCTTCGTATTTTGGTTTAACGGCAACGGGATTCCGGAACGCTATTGGATTCCCAACCGCACCGGTGCTAACTATGACGTAACTCCCTGCCTGGCGCCGCTGGCGCGGCTGCACGATGAGGTGTTGGTAATAAGCGGGCTCGACAACTCCGCAGTGGGAGGGTCCGCCGGAGACGGCCACTCCGGTTCCATGAGCGCGCTCATGACATGCACGCGATACACCGGGCGCGGCCCCGGAGGCCCGTCGTTCGACCAGATTCTGGCGCGCCGCATGGCGGACAATATGCGCTTCCGCTCGCTGCAGATCGGCGTCTCACAGGAGTCGTTCGGCGGTTCGATCCAGAAGAACATGAGTTGGTCCGGCCCGGATCGGCCTTTGCCGCCGGAAGAGATCCCGCATAGGTTGTTCGATCGTTTGTTTGGAGCCAAGGATGCAGGTTGGGTCAATCGTCAGCGAAGCATTTTGGACGCGGTGCAAGGGGATGCCGCCGAACTTCGGAAGGGGCTTCCTAAAGAAGACGAACTGCGCCTGGATGAGCACTTATCTTCGATCCGCGATCTGGAGCGCTCGATTGCTTCGCTCCCACCCGAATACCACCAGGCGGCCAAGCCCGACGAAGACTTCGACATGAAGGACTGGCCGCGTATCGCGAAAATTCAAAGCGATCTGCTTGCCTATGCGCTCGCGACCCGCCAAACACGCGTTGCCAGCTACATGCTCACCAAGTGCCAGGGATTGGCGCGTTTCCCCTGGCTCGGCCACACGGCCGCACGGCATCACGATTACACGCATGCCGATGGTAAGGCTCCCGGTGAAGAGGGCGCCCAGGGGCAGCGCATTCTCCGTGACATATGCCGCTGGCATGTCGAGGAGTTCGGTTACCTTGTCGCGAAGCTAAAATCAATTCCGGAGGGCGCCGGCACTCTGCTTGATAACACAGTCCTGCTGTATGTCCACGAGCACGCCGAGGCTGGCATTCACAAAAACAGCGGCGTTATCGCGCTGATCGCCGGCAGCAAGGAAAGGCTGGCGCATGGGCGCCACAACAGAACTGCCGGCACCATCGGAGATCTCTACCTCACCTTGGCCGATGATGTTTTGAATGCCGGGCTGGGCGCGTTCCCCGCGGCCAGCCGTCGTCTGACTCAAATATTGGCGTAGGCCCGCAGTTTATGATACCCGCGCGCAAAATCTTCTGCCGCACTGCCATGGCCGTACTGCTCACACTGCCACTGGCGGCGGAGATTTCGCCACGCGAGGAACGCGGCATCGCGCTGTGGATCATCCGCCTGGGTGGTAGTGTAATGGTCGATGGCATCGATCATCCCATAGCGGACCCGTTTGATTTGCCGGATCGTGACTTTCGCATCGTAGTGGTGGACATGCACGGCACGATCACCGCTCCCAAGGACCTGGCGCCCCTGAACAGGCTTAGCCAGGTTCGCGAACTCTACATACCAGCGCGGGTCTGGAGCCCGGTGAGCGATGTCAAGGCTCCCTTCGCGGACGAATCTTTTCAGTATTACGCCGGAATGAAGAAGCTGGAGAGGTTTCAGGCGGGTCTGACGACTCTCGCCTGGCTGGATATTGGCGACGAAGGGCTCAAGCGCATGGCTCCATTGACGCAGCTCAAGGACCTGCGCGTAGCCCTCACCACGATCAAAGACCCTAAGTGCTTCGAGGCGCTGGTGAATCTGGAGTCGCTCGATCTTAACGACACTTACGTTCGGGATTCCTCCCTGGCTCCTCTCGCCGGCATGAAGAACCTGCGCCACCTGTCACTGGTTGGAACGCTGGTTACCGACGACAGCCTGAAGTACCTGCGAGATCTGACCAAACTGGAAGAACTCGACCTGTACGGCGTGAAGATCACCGACGATGGCGTCGAACATCTGCGGAAACTGACCGCACTCCGCAAGCTGAACCTGCTGGGTGCGCAGATAACGGATGCCAGCGCGGGCATTCTGGCGCAATTTACCGAGCTTCGCGAGCTGAACCTTTATCGCAGCAGGATCACCAACGCGGGGTTGGACGAGCTCCGGCGCCTGCCCAATCTGAAGGTGCTCGATTTGCGTTACAGCGCTGTCACCAACGCGGGTGTCGATGCGATTCGCACAGCGCTCCCCAAATGCCGCGTCAGCTTCGTCAATACAGCTCCGTCGCGCGCCGGGCAGCGCGCCGAGAGTAAGCCGGCGGATGGCAGTGAGCCTTCGGTGGCCCGGTGGATCCAGTCCATGGGGGGTGAAGCGCGCGTCGCTAACGGGCATATTCAGTCGATTTCGTTGGCTAGGCTGCCGTTCAGAGACGGCCAAATGCAATACCTCGGACGTTTGACGGGCCTAGAGAAACTGAATTTGGAAGCCACGGATGTGAGCGACTTGGGCATCGAGCCTCTGGCGAAGCTGACCGGCCTGCGCGATCTCAATCTGAGCTTTACTTCCATGTCGGATCGCGGACTCGTGCATCTAGCGCGCTTGACGAAGCTGCATCACCTAGAACTGGCCGGGCTCCAACTGACCGGATCGGGTTTCTCGCAACTAGGCAATCTGACTGCCCTGGAGTCGCTGGATCTCACCAGCACGCCCGTTACAGATGAGGGACTACGTCACATCGCCGCGTTGACCGCGATGGATCGGCTGGACCTGAGCAATTCAGACATCACCGATCAAGGCCTCGATCACCTGGCGAAGCTGACCAATCTGCATACGCTCAACCTGCGCGGCGTGGATGTGAGTGATGCAGGTATGGCGAAATTAGCCGTCCTAAAGAGCGTTCGGGAATTGAATGTTGACTACGGACGGTTCACGGACAAAGGCGTGGCCCTGCTGGTAGCACTTCCGAACCTGGAGCGCCTGGAAATGATCCGGGCGCGAGTGACCGACGCAGCCATTCAACCGCTGCTGGCCATCAGGACTCTGCAGGCGTTGAATCTGGATTACACGACGGTTAGCGACAATGGCCTCGAACTCCTGAGGCAACTACCCAACCTTAAAGAACTGAGCCTGGATCACACGAATATCTCCGATCACGGGGTTCTGGCCCTTGGCTCCATCAGCACTCTGCAATCGCTGGATCTTTACCACACAACCGTATCCAAGAAAGCGTATGACGGACTGAAGGCCGCCCTCCCGGGGTGCCAGATCTTCTTTGATGAGGACTCGGGGCTGCCAGAACGGCGCGGAGTCAAGGGGCTCTGACTGCCATGATGTCACTGCACGGTGTCTTGGCGCTGTGGTTGGCAACCGGCGTGCTACCCGCGTCTGATTCGGCGGATTGGATTTCCGCCCTGGGAGGTAAGGTAAGGCAAGATCGGACCGGCAACGTTGTCGCCGTCGACCTTCGGGGCACTTGGGTTTGCGATTCCGAACTCATCGAGCTTGCCAAAATGCCGCGGCTCGAAGAGCTTGACCTCTCTCACACACGCATCTCCGACGAAGGGATGCTATTTTTGCGGGCCGCGCCCGGAATCAGGGACCTCAACCTGTACTATGCCGAACAGCTTACCGATCACGGTATGAGTGCCATCAAGGACTGGAAGCATCTGAAGCGGCTGAACCTGCGGGGAACCCGGATCTCCGATGGTACGCTGGCAATTGTTAGCCATCTCACGCAACTGGAAGCGCTGGACGTCGCCAACACTCCCGTCACCGACAATGGTCTCGATTCCCTGATGACTCTTCTCAACCTGAAGGAACTTTCGCTCGGGCGGCGACCCGAGAGCGATAATGAGGTGGCTGTGCTTCGGCTGCTGCCCACCCTGACGTACTTGAATCTGAGTGGGCCGGGCGGCGCCGAACGGCCTGATGCCACTCACCAGCGGACCGGCGAGTCCGGGCCGATGCGCGCGGATCTCGTGCAGGCGATTTCGGAGCTCAAGAACCTGCGGGTGCTCAAGCTGGGATATTCCAACATCACCGCCGATGAACTGCGAACTCTAAACAGGTTGGAGCAGGTGGAACGATTGGGTCTGGAAGTCTGCACCAGGATTGGCGATGAGGCTGCGGCCGAACTCGCCAATTGGAGAAGTCTCAAGTATGTCGATCTCCAGGACACCAAGGTGACCGAGAAGGGTGCTGAGGCCTTGCGCAGGGCCGCCCCAGGCATAACCATTCTCGGCGGCTGGGTGACGACGTTGAGCACTCCCTAGAGTAGTGGGCCTTTCGAAAAGCCCACCAGGAAAATGATGCTATCCTGCCGTCATGAAATCTCACAATTCGGGATGGACCGCGCTATCACTGGTGACAGTCTCGATAGCGCTCGCCTGTGGTCCATTGTTCGAAGCGCAACCCGATGATCTCGCGAGCTTTTCCGCCCTGGCGCCCATTGATGCGCACGTACACTTGTACAAGGATGACCCGGCGTTCGACTCCCTTATGCGGCGCCTGAATCTGCGTATTCTGGACTTTTGCGTTATCGATGATCGCGATCCGTATTTCAAGAAATTGGAGCCGCAGCGCAGTGACGTTCTCAGGGTGGTTCATAGAACTGGGGGCCGTTCCGTTCTGTGCACGACTTTCAGCCCTTATGAATTCGAAAAGCCGGGATTCGCCCGGAGCACGATCCACCAACTGGATGCCGACTTCGCTGCGGGGGCCATCGCGGTGAAGATTTACAAGGTCATGGGCATGGAGATGAAGTCGAAGGCGGGGAAATACGTGATGCCCGATGACCCTGCCTTCGAACCCATCTATAAGGACATTGGCGCCCACAACCGGACAGTAGTGGCCCACATCGCAGAACCTGACTCCTGCTGGCAACCGCCCAACCCCGCCAGCCCGGATTACGATTACTACAAGCAGAACCCGCAGGAATACGCTTACGCCCATCCCGAATGGCCTTCCAAGGCAGCCATTCTCGCCGCCAGGGACCATCTGGTGGCAGAGAACCCCAAGCTGCGAGTAGTTGGTGCGCACCTGGGCAGTATGGAAGCAGACGTGAATGAGATTGCCCAGCGCTTTGATCGCTATCCCAATTTTGCAGTCGATACCGCAGCGCGGATCCCCTACTTCATGCTCCAGCAACGCGACAGGGTACGGGCTTTCTTAATCAAATACCAGGACCGCATCCTCTATGCTACCGACCTGGTTGTCATGCCGAAGGACAATACCGAAAAGGCGCTGGCGGAATCGAATAAGACTTACGAGCGCGATTGGAAATTCTTCGCCACGGACCAAAAGGTGGAGTACATGGGACACAACTACCAAGGTCTCGCGCTGCCTAAGCCTGTTCTGCGCAAGATCTTCCATGACAATGCGGTCCACTGGCTGCCGGGGATAATGGGAAAATCGTAGGAGCGCCGAGGATTTCGTGCCTAGAGACACGATTGTTTGGGTAGCGCCTTCATTCATTCTGCTGTTTCATCGATCAGATCCTTGGTCTGAAGGCCACCTAACGCACTGACTGAACAGCCAGCTCAATCGGGTCCTGCCGCCAAATCCCATTTGCAACATTACTGAATCAATCGTTCCGCCTGGCGGCGATCCAGCCAATTCCCCAGGCGCACGCCGCGCCGCCCCACGCCGCGCGCCCGTGCCATGGAGGCCGCCAAGTCCGGCGGCAGCAACTTTTGTCGGCCGCCTCCAAGACCAAGCTTGCGCAGGGCGCACAGTCGGCTGCCGATGGTAGAAGCGGACAGCCCGCCGCCTCCAGTGCGCTCTATAAGGGTTCACCACAGCCTTGCAAAGAGGCCCGCGGGATGCGGCGCGATACCAACCCATGAAAAGGTCTAACGCGGGATGTATACGCCCGGCGGGTGCCGTGGCCGACTTCGTGTTTATCCCTCGAGCCTGGCGGGCACATCGCGACTAGGCATTGTCGTTACCACGCTTATTTGCCGGAAGGTCGCCGTTGTGTATACTATGGTTGGACCTTGCTTCCCTGTTTGAGGCAATATTATGCGCCACGTGATTTGCGCATCCGGCATACTGTTGTGTGGAATGGCAGCGGCTCTGCCAGGAGCCGACCTGAGTGTGATCCTCGATTTCGAAGCAAGCCACTCCACGCCCGCCACGGCCGCGATGAAGCTCGAAGCTGAGAAACTTCTCAAGGGTTCCGGCGTTACCCTGGAATGGCGCATGCTGAGTGAGCTGTCGCCGGAGGAATCCTTCCCTCGAATCGCCGTGGTCAAGCTGAAGGGACGGTGCGAGATGACACCGTTCGTGCCGGCCGCGGCGGACGTGGCGGCTCCTCTTGGCATCACCTATCGCGAGGATGGGCGCGTGATCCCATTCAGCGAGGTCGAGTGCGACAGGGTGCGCTCCACGCTGGGAGGCGCCCGTCTCACCGCGAATCCCGAGGCGCGGGAACTGCTGTTCGGGAGGGCGCTGGGCAGGGTGCTGGCGCACGAGTTGCTTCACGTGGTGAATCACAGCGGCCGGCACACCAAAGACGGGGTTACGCAGAAGTATTTGTCGGCCGCCCGGCTGACCGGGGAACAAATCGACTGATCAGACCGACTAATCACACGGCGGCGGCTAGCTGATCGGTTTGCCGCGGCGGTTCCATAGCTTCCTCAACGTACTTCACGAGCCTGGCAAATTCCGCGCTTTGCTTATAGTGACGGCCGGCCGAATCCGGCATCCGCATGTCGAGCACGATGTGCGATCCCATCTGCTCGCCACCTGGCGATTCCAGATCCCGGGCCAGGGCCACCACGCGCGTGCCCAGATAAACCGCCTCGGCGATATTGTGCGTCACGAACAGAATGGTCATGCCGGTGGCGCGCCATAAGTCGAGTAACAGGTCCTGCATGCCGCCGCGTGTGTTCGGGTCGAGCGCGCTGAAGGCTTCGTCCATGAGTAGAATGCGGGGCCGGGTGATCAGCGCCTGGGCGATGGCGACCCGCTGCTGCATGCCGCCTGAGAGCTGGTCGGGATATTTGGAGGCATCGGATCTCCGCAATCCCATGCGCGCTAGCTGTTCGAGTGCTTCCTGCCGGTATCGGCGGCGCGCCCGGAAGAAAGCCGGCGTGACGCGTCCGAAGAGCGAAAAACGCTGCACCTCGAGCCCGAAAGTTACGTTATCGAGAACGGTTTTGTCGGGAAAAAGAGAATACTTCTGCGGCACATAACCGCGGTGGCGGTCGGGCTCGCGGATCTCCTCGCCTTCCATGAACACGCGCCCGCTGGTGGGCATCTCCTGCCCCAGCGCGAGCCGCAGCAGCGTGGTTTTGCCGGAGCCGGTTTGGCCGATCACCGTCACGAATTCTCCCGGCTCGATGTCCAGATCGAGGCAGTCGAGAACCTGGCGCGAGGATTTGCCGATCGGGTAACTGACGGAGACGTTCTCAAAACGAAGCATGTTCAAATCTCCCGGAACCACGGATGCAGACGGCGATTCAGGAACCGCATGGTGAGATCCACCAGGAAAAGCAGCAACGCCACCCAGAGCACGTACGGGATTATGGTGTCCATGCCCATATGGCGCCGCATCAGCGCGATGCGATAAGCCAGGCCGTCATCGGAGGCAATCATTTCGCCGGCAAACAGGAACAGCGCCACAGATTTCAAGTTGATCCGGATGCTGTTCAGGATGCGCGGAAAGATCTGTTTGAGCATGACGAGATAGGCGATATCGAAGTTGCCCGCCCCGAGCGTAAAGCCCTTCACGATCTGTTCCTTAGGCACGCCTTTGCTCAAGTTGAAAGAGTCCAGGATGATGGTGGGCGTAACTCCGATCACGATGAGCATGATCTTCGACAACTCGTCGATGCCGAACGCGATAAAGAGAATGGGGAGCACCGACAGGGCGATGATCTTGTCGAAGAAGAGAATGAAACGCAGAAAGAACGCCCCGATATAGGGAAACACACCGATGTGCAGGCCGAGGACCGCCGCGGGGAAGAGCAGGGCGAAGGCGATGAAGAAGCGGCGCCCGCTGGCTACGGTGTCGTGGAATAGCATGCTGCCGGAGATGCGTTGCCATAGGCCCGGTCCAGAGTTTTCGTCGGCTTCCGGCTTGAACGCCGCGTTGTAAAAGCCGTCGGTCAACTGGCGGAAGGTGGGCACCACTTTGTCATCCGGATTCTCCAGGTGTCGTTTATGGGCCGTGTAGACATACAGAGCGATTCCGGATGCGAAGAGAAACCATGACAGGAACCAGGTCATGGTCCTGCCCGGCTCGGCGTTGATCTTCCAGAGGGTCATAGCGTTCCTTGAACTGCAAGCTGGGTGTAAGACGGGTCAAAGCGCAGCCTGACGCGGTCCTTTTTGCCTTGCACCGCGCCATCGGGATAAAGGATCGCCACGTCGTCGGCCGCCCGGGTGCCCTCGCCCAGCAAGCCGTGGGTGAAACAGAACTGCCGCACCAGATCCATTTTCTGTTTCAACTCGGCGGAACCGAGAAACTGCATCGCGGATTGGGGCGTGTAGAACAGGTTGGTGGTGGCGAGCTGCTCCTTGATGGAATCGAGGGTATCTTCGGAAGCTTCGGCGGTGCCGCGCAAGGCTTTTTCTTTTGCCGGACCGGTTCCGGAAAGCTGGCTCATGGTCTCGTACCAGGCGCCGGTCATGGCCTTGGCGAAGTTTTGTCCACCCGGACGATGCAGGACTTCGGTGCGGATCACCAGGAGATCGAGAATCTCGCCGGGGATCTGCGCGGAAGTGAAGATGGTGGTGATGCCCTTGCCCTTGCGGATCTGGGACACCAGCGGCTTCCAGGTAACCACGGCTTCTTCATCCGGGTTGTTGAGAAAGGCAGGGGCAATATCCGAATCGGAGGTGTTCACGAGCTTGACCCACTTGATTTGATCTTTAGCGCCGCTCATGGCCATACCGCGCTCGAAGAGATACTCCGAGACTGTCTTCTGTACGAGCATGACTTTCTTACCGGCCAGCTTGTCGAATGTCAGACCATTGCGCACCAGCACTGCGTCGTTGCCATTGGAGTAATCGCCCAGAATGACCGCCGTGGTGTCGACGCCGGCCGCGGCCGGCATGTCCAGCGCTTCCATGTTGGTCATGGTGCAGGCGTCGATGCTCTTGGCCACGAAGGCTTCGAGCGACGGCGCATAATCGAACCGCTGCACCTTAATCGAGACACCATATTTGTCGGCCCACTTCTTGAGGATTCCCGACTTGCCCATGTAGTGGTAGGGATTCCAGCCGACATAGATCGACCAGCCAACGGTGAACGAGGGCTTATCGGCGGCTGGTGCCCTGCCGGCCAAGGCCAGCGACAGGGTCAGAAGGGCTGCGAATTTCAATTTCATTGTCATTTGGTGTTTAATGGCCAGACTGTGTAATCGCGCATCGCCATCCGCCTGGATTTGTCCATGGCGTGCAGGACGGTCTGGAGTTCCAGCAGATGGGCGCGACCCAACGCCAGCTCGTGCTCCTGGGGCTGGTACTTGGTGCCAACCGGATAATCCAGGTACGGCGTGGCGGTCTGCTCGATGTGGCAGCCGAGAAGATGCGTTACGATCTTGCCGCGCGTGAACTCGACCAGGCGGTCAGTGCTGGCTGCGAAGGCCGGAAAATCGGCCACGTACAAGCGTCCGGGATACAGGCTATCGCCGGTGAACAGGATGCCTGTCTGGCGATCGTAGTATGCCAGGCTAAGCGGATCGTGGCCGGGAATCGGGATGACGTCGATTACGCGGTTACCGAGGTCCGCCTGGCCCTGTCCATCGGGCCAGCGGTCTATGGCGAAGAAGCTTTTGGTGGCCGCGAGCGCCGGCTCTACCAGCGTGACATTGGCCTGCCCGCGGAACTGGCTGTCGCCCGCGACATGATCGCCGTGCGAGTGTGAGTGAGCGACAACCAGCGGTATGCTCTCGCGATGGTTGCGTTGCAGCCACTTCGCAACGATGCCCATTACCTCGTGGGATACATCGGTCTGGCCGGCGCCGGTATCCAGCAGCAAGGCTTTGGCATCGCCGAACAGCAGATAGAGGAACGGCTTTTCGTAGTTGGTGCAACCGGATTCGCGGATGATGTATAAGTCCGGATTGTATTCATGCACTTGCCAGGCGGGCGCTTCGATACAATTGGGACCGCCGGTCAGCCAGTGGGCCGGAAAGGAGCCTGCGCGCACACCACCACCGTTCGGCTCAGGCGCCTGTGCAAGAGCGGTGCAAGCCAACAGCAGTGTCAGGCAGAAATGCAGACGAGGTCCTCCCGGTTTGTGTTCTGGCAGACGGGGCGGAAGCGGCCGACGGGGCCGGGTGAAGTTCCTTGCAGTATACAACAATCAGACGAACCGCATCAGTACGGACTGCGGCAGCAGGCATTCGGCGGTTGCGGCGGGCCAGCCGAGATCGTTACGAACCACGTCAAAGAACGCACTACGGGCGATGTCCTGGCCTTGCAGGCGACTCGCCAGGAGGTCGGCAGCCGGCAGGCCCTGGCTCATGGTCAGCACGCCGCGATTGGCCAGGATGTCGTAATTGCCCCAGCGGCTGCGATATAACCCCTGGCGGTCCCAACGCACGGCCGTGTAGAGCGCTTCGACGATGCCGAACATCGGGAACAGGGAGCCGTAGAGCCGGGCCAGATCGCAACAGACATGCGCAAAATGTGTGATGTCCGGCCCATGCCAGGCGCTGCGCAGCGGAGCGGGAATCAGTCCGAACAGGTTCGAGATCCCCAGACGGGTGGGCCCTTTGAATTTCGCGAAGCTGATAAACGGCGCGCCGCGATTCTCCCAAAGCAATTCGGGGATGAATGCGGCGAGTTCCGGATAGCGCAGATCGACGTGGCGAAGGACTTCATGCCGGGGGACGCAGCGGCCATCCCAGAAGGATTCGGTCACATTGACATATTGCGCGCCGTGGCGGCGCATCACCTCCGCGAGACCAGTACGGGAGAGATACTCGGCATCCTGCTGCTGGATCCAGGCGCGATGGCACTGGGCTTCAGTTTCCCAGTCCCAATCGGCGCCGCCAAGGTTGCGGCTGCTGGTGTGCCCTTCCAGGATCACGGCCTTGCCGGGCAGGGCGGCGAGGAGGAGATCGAGGGCTGCGGGGTCGGTGAAGGTGCCCGGGGAATACCCGTGCCAGGTCACCTTAATGAAATACTTGTCCGACGGCGGCAGAATGGGGGCCAGGAGATCGGCCAGAACCGCGGCGCTGGGGATCTCGGCGACCAGGCCGTGGGCAGGCGCGGCGGGATCGCCGGCGCAGATGATGGTGTGTTCTTCGCGAGACTGGCGCCGAGCCGAGGGGGTGCGTGTCGCGTCGCGGCCGCGCTGGTTGCGCCAGAGTTGCACGATACGCTGCGTGAGCCAGGCCGAGAGCGCGGGGTGCGCGCCGGGCGGGTCGAGCAGGCGCCATCCGGCGGCTTGGGAATGTTCTCGCTGGAAATTTTCGAGGATGACGCAGGCGTAGTCGAAGTGCTCGCCGGACCACTGCATCTGGGGAAGGAGCACCCATTCCAGGGGTTCGCGGAGGCATCGTTCGAGAGCCTGCCCGAGGAACGGCTGGGCGTGGCGCACGAAGGCGACATCCGCGGCGGCCAGCCCCAGTTGTTCCCACACCAGGCGCATCACCCGGTACGACTGTGCGCGGCTGGCACTGTCGCCGTGGCCGCTGGCAACCAGGAGCAAGCCCAGACCCTGCGGCGGGATTTGGGAACCGGCGAGTGCGGCTGTGATCAGATCCGCGAAGCATTGGACTATGAGCGGGTGGGCGAGATCCATCTCATCGGCATGCACGACGATGCCGTCACCGGAGCGGCGCCATTCAGCCAGCGTGCGGCCGAGCACTTCCTTCTGCCAGACGCTGAAGTCGAAAGAAGCAGGCAGGACGAAGATCTCGTTAGCGCCTGGAGGCGGCAGGCCTGGCTCGTCGAGGCTGCGGAGGCTGATGTTCGGCTGAAAGCCCAGAATCGCGGCGCAGGGCTCGATCAGACTTCCGGCTTGGCGCACGGCTGCGGTACGATTCGAGTCGCCTGCGATGACAAATGCCGGGCTCATTCCCAATACTACGTGGAATGCAGCCGGCCGCCGATGCGGCCGTGCTTGGTCATGGTAGCCAGCACATCGACCATGGCGCGGACCGCCAGCAGCGCCGTGATATCCGAGATGTCGTAAGGCGGCGAGACCTCCACGGCTTCCATGGCGGCGATGCCTTCTTTCGCGACACCGCGCAGGATCGCCAGCGCTTCCCTGGGAAGGAAACCGCCCGGCTCCGGCCAGCCGGTCCCCGGCACGAAACCGGCATCCACGGAATCGATATCAAACGAGAGGTAAACCGCGCTGGCGCCCTTCCAGGCGACTTCGAGCGCCATCTCGACGGTCTTGTCGATGCCGATGCGCTCGATGTCCTGGATTGTCAGGACCGTCGAGCCGCGCTTGCGGCCCTGGGTCACTCCCGGGCGCGGCACCTGCCAGCCGCCGATGCCTACCTGCACCAGGTTGGTAGGCGGGCAGTTGGGGATGTTGGTGGCGTGGAACCAGGGGCAGGTGTGCATGATCTCGTCCATGTCCTTTTCCTGGGTGTCGATGTGCCGGTCAAGATGAATGATGCCGACCTTGCCCTCGACGCATTGCGCCACACCGCGCACGCACGGATAGCCGATGGAGTGATCGCCGCCCATTATCATCGGCAGCGTGCCCTGCGAAAGAATGTGGGCGACGCCTTTGGAGATCTGGTCGTGGCTCTTGGTGATGTTGGCGGGGCAAAAGATATCGCCCACGTCGCACATCTTGAGCGACTCGCGCAAGTCCACACCTAATTCGAAGTTATAAGTCGTGTAAAGCGATGAAATGCGCCGGATGCCCTGCGGTCCGAAGCGCGTGCCGGCGCGATAAGTGGTGGCGATATCAAACGGCACGCCCACAAAAGCGGCGTCATATTCCCCGACCTTGCGCACATCTTCGAGATAGGGAACCTTCAGAAACGTATTGATGCCGGACCAATGCGGCAGCTCGCCGCGCTGGAAGCAACTGATCTCGGACTTGTCCTCGATGGAATCCACGCACTCCAGGCCGTATTCCTTGCCTCTTCGGACCTCCTCTTTCCATTGCGCGGAGGGCAACTTACTCTCGTCGTAGAGGGCGCGCATGCCTTCGAAGGACGAAAAGTCCGGCAAGTCGCGGGTATGTTCGCGGTACGTGGGTGCATGACGTTTATAAAACGGATTGTTAGTGGGCATGATGATGAGAATGCGGATGACTTTCGTATTGGAGGGCGCGCCGCGGCGCGGATAGCTGCGCTTCCAGCCAACGAAGGACCGCCGGCAGTCCGGTTTCCTGCTTCAAATCCGTAAAAACGAATGGACGCGCGCCACGCTGCTTCCGGGCGTCGCGATCCATGACTTCGAGCGATGCGCCGACGTAGGGGGCCAAGTCGATCTTGTTAATGACCAACAGGTCCGAGCGAATGATGCCGGGGCCACCCTTGCGCGGGATCTTGTCGCCGCCGGCTACATCGATGACATAAATCCAGACGTCCACCAGCTCGGGACTAAATGCGGCAGCCAGGTTATCTCCACCACTTTCGACGAAGACCAGTTCGAGGTCCGGCAATTCCATCTCGAGAGCGGCAATGGCTTCCAGGTTCATGGACGCATCGTCGCGGATGGCGGCGTGCGGGCACCCGCCCGTCTCCACGCCGCGTACGCGCTCGGGCGGCAGGGCGCCCTGTCGGATCAGGAACTCCGCATCCTCGCGTGTATAGATATCGTTGGTGACTACCGCCAGGCTGTAGCGCGGGTACAACCGGCGGCTGAAGGCGTGGACTAGCGCGGTCTTGCCGCTGCCGACCGGACCGGCGATACCGACGCGAAATGCTCGTTGCGATTGCATGGTCAGAACAGGAAATAGCGCTGCGCCATGGGCAGGACCTCCGCCGGCTCGCAGGCCAATAGCTCACCGTCCGCGCGCACTTCGTAGGTCTCGGGGTCCACCTCCAGACGCGGCATGCCCGAATTATGCACCATGTCGGCCTTGCCGATGTTGCGGCAGCGCTCCACCGCCACCAGGCGCTTCGACAAACGCAGGCGATCCAGGTTGCCGGAATCGAGAGCGGCGCGCGACGTGAAAGTCAGGCTGGTGGAACCCAGCGCTCCACCGAAGGAGCCGAACATCGGCCGGTAAATGACAGGCTGCGGAGTTGGAATGGAAGCATTGGCGTCGCCCATCAGGCTCCAGGCGATGAAGCCGCCCTTGATGATCATCTCGGGCTTCACCCCGAAGAACGCCGGCCGCCAGAGCACCAGATCAGCCAGTTTGCCGGGCTCGATGGAACCAATGTGCGCAGCAACTCCGTGGGTGATGGCGGGGTTAATGGTGTACTTGGCGACATAGCGTTTCACGCGCTTGTTGTCGTTGCGCGCCGAGTCGCCCGCCAGCGGCCCGCGCTGCACTTTCATCTTGTGGGCGGTCTGCCAGGAGCGCGTGACCACTTCGCCGATGCGCCCCATGGCTTGCGAGTCGCTCGAGATCATGCTGAAGACGCCGAGATCGTGCAGGATATCCTCGGCCGCGATGGTCTCCGGCCGGATACGGCTCTCGGCGAAAGCCACATCTTCGGGAACCTGCGGGTTCAGATGATGGCAGACCATTAGCATGTCCAGATGCTCGGCGATAGTGTTCACCGTGAAAGGGCGCGTCGGATTGGTGGAGGACGGCAATACGTTGGGCAGCCCGGCAATGCGAATGATATCCGGCGCGTGACCTCCGCCCGCGCCTTCCGTGTGATAGGTGTGGATCGCCCGCCCGCCAATAGCCGCGATGGTGTCCTCCACGTAGCCGGCTTCGTTGATGGTATCCGTATGAATGGCTACCTGCACATCGTAACGGTCGGCGACCTCCAGGCAGGTGTCGATGGCTGCCGGTGTAGTGCCCCAATCCTCGTGCAGTTTCAATCCGCAAGCGCCTGCCTCGATCTGTTCCGCCAAGGGGTCGGGGAGGGATGCGTTGCCCTTGCCGAGAAAACCGAAATTCATGGGCCACGCTTCGGCGGCCTCGAGCATGCGCGCCAGGTTCCATTTGCCGGGCGTGCAGGTGGTGGCGTCCGTGCCGGTGGCCGGGCCGGTGCCGCCCCCGATCATGGTGGTGATACCGCCCGAAAGGGCCTCGTAGATCTGTTGCGGTGAAATGAAGTGAATGTGGCTGTCGATGGCGCCGGCCGTGACGATCATGTTTTCGCCGGCGATGACTTCGGTGGCGGCGCCAACGACCAACTCGGGGTCGACGCCGGCCATGGTATCGGGATTGCCGGCCTTGCCCACCTTTACGATTCGTCCATCGCGTACGCCGATGTCACCCTTGACGATGCCCCAATGCTCGATGACGATGGCGTTGGTGATGACCAGGTCCAGGGCGCCGGGCGCCGCCTCGCGGGTAACCCCGGAGCTTTGACCCATGCCATCGCGGATGACCTTACCGCCGCCGAAGGTGATTTCATCGCCGTAGGTCGTGTAGTCCCGCTCGATCTCGACAATCAGCTCGCTGTCGGCAAGGCGGACTCGATCGCCGGTGGTGGGGCCGTAGAGGTCGGCGTATGTGCGGCGCGGTATGGCGGAGCTCACGGCTTCTCCTTCAGCGGCCCATTGACCATGCCCCGGTGGCCGAAGACCGCGCGCGCGCCGGCAAACTCCACCAGTGTGACTTCCTTGGTTTCGCCCGGCTCGAAGCGCACGGACGTGCCGGCGGGGATCGCGAGGCGCATTCCATAGGCCGCGTCGCGGTCGAATGCCAGGGCGCGATTTACCTCGTAGAAGTGAAAATGGCTGCCGGCCTGAATGGGCCGGTCGCCGGTATTCGCAACTGTCACGCGCGCGGTGCGGCGGCCGGTGTTAATGGCAATGTCGCCTGGTTCGAGGAAATATTCGCCCGGAATCATATCGGCTTATTGGATGGGATCGTGCACCGTGACCAGCTTGGTGCCGTCCGGAAAGGTGGCCTCCACCTGCACCTCGTGGATCATTTCGGGTACGCCAGGCATGACGTCGCTGCGCTTCAGAATTTGGGCGCCGGACACCATAATTTCGGCGACCGATTTGCCGTCCCGGGCGGCCTCCAGGATCTCAGCCGAGAGGATCGCGACCGCTTCCGGGTAATTCAATTTCAACCCGCGCGCCTGGCGTTTGCGGGCCACTTCGGAAGCAGTGTAGATCATGAGCTTGTCGATCTCCCGGGGCGTGAGCTGCATTCCTCTCCTCTTGGAAATTCAATAGATCTTGCGGGGCAGCGAGGCCGATTCTCCGGTAAGCAGCAGCCTGGCTGCCTGCCAGAATTGACGCAGACCGCCAACCAGCGCGGGGCCGGCGGGAGCCATGCCGCGGACTACGACGCCATCGCGGATCAGCGGACTGACTCCCCATCTTACTCCATCCTGGGCTTCCATGAGGCCCGCGGCGATGGAGTTGAGTTGCGCTTCGAGACGGCTCCAGGTGGCCGGTGGTTCGCCGGCGCGGCAGACGTATAAAGTGGCCAGATGGCGGCACTCGCCCAGGCGCGCCACAGACTCCAGCGGACGCAGGCGCGGATTGAGGAAAGCGCGTTCAATGGCGATCGGCGCCCCGCCGGCGCGAATCTCGGTCTCCATGCGCAATTGATCGTAACGGAAAACTTCGCCGGACGCTTCGCGGCCGGGGGTCAGGTATTCCCACCAGAAGAGCGCCGCGCCGGCAGCCAGGTTCACGGTGTTTGTTTGCGCAAAGGCGCTGCCCGCATACGGGATCATGGCATCGGGCAGCAATTCGAGCAGGCTGTTCTCCGCGAGCTCGAAATGCGCCGTGCTGTGCGCCTCGCGAGCGCCGGCGGCTTGCCGGTAGATGCGCGTGGCTCCGGTGGTGGTGATCTGAGCGCGGGATCCCGCCGACAACGTCACGCGCAATTCGAGCTGATCGCCCGACAATACGCCGCCTGAGACGTTGTTGAGATGTACCAACGCCTCGCCGGATGGCCCTGCGAAGGCGCGGATCACCCGCCAGGGTGGCTCCTGCCGCCGCAGGTGCAATACTGTAGCGCCCGTATCCGCCTTTTCGAACGCCAGATGAAGGGTGCCGTTCATGAGACGAACAGGCGCGTCGGCAGGCCGGGGTGCCGCATCGAACCGATCTCCAGCGCGGGAAGAAAGCAGTACGCGAGCGGACCTTCCACAGCGGAAAGGATGGCCGGCTTGAGGTTCCAGAGCAGCGCGCTGGCCTGCCGCTGGCCTAACGGCAGCAATCTCTGGCAGGCCGAGATCAGCCCGGCGAGAGACTGGTGCAGATAGGCGGCCGCGGCAGTCCTGGCGCTGACCTGAAGCGCTCGGCCTGCGCGGCCAAACGCTGCCGCCAGATGCACCTCACAAGGCGCGGCGGCCATTCGGAAGAGATCCGGATCTTCGGTGAGCGCGCAAGCCAGGTCAAGAAAACGCCGGCCGAGGACGGCGCTGGCGTCCCGGCTCTCGCGGGCCGGCTTTGTCGCACCGATGGCTTTGTTCAGTTGAATCCATTGGGCGGCGCCTTCGATTTCAGCGGCCCGCAGGCACCAGGAGGCTTCCAGCGCGCCGGCCTCCTCCAGCCATGCCCGGAAAAACTCTTCCAGGCGGGCGACAGTCAACTCGCCGCCGGCTGTCAGCGTCTCCAGACCGAAGGAGTGCGCGGAAGCCCCGATCGGCAGGGCGCTGTCTGCCAGTTGCAGCAGCGCGAGATATCCGCTACCACTGCCCGGCGTCAATGTGCATCACCTTCTGCCCTTTCAGATCTGTGAACCAGACGGATCCCAGGCCCGCGCGGGCTTCCACTGCCGGCGCCTCTTTCGGCCACAGCGCGCCGATCTCCTAGGCGCGCAGATTCAGGCGGCGCCTCCGAAGCGCCTTGGTACGCCCACGGATTTCATAATCGGCATGGTAGACAGCTTCATCAGAATTCGTATCGCAACGCAAACTGCATCGAGCGCGGCGCCATGGTTCCCTGAAACTCGCCAAAGGTCAGCGGCGATTGCAGGCTCAGGCTCGGATTCGTAAAGTTCGGGTGATTCAAAGCATTGAATGCTTCTGCCCGGAACTGGACAATCTGGCCTTCCCAGGGCAGATGGAATACCTTGGTGACGGCCATATCGACGTTAAAGATCGGCGCCAGCCGTAGAGCCGCGCGAGTACCGGCCGTTTCTGGTGGCTCGTTCTCAAAGTTGTTGGATGCATTCAGAGTGTTGGCGAAAAGACTCGGAATGCCATTCTGGTCGATGTGCACGCCGCCGGATGCCGTGGGCATGTTCATCACGGCCAGGGAACTCAACCAGTAATTTGTGTTGTACGCCAGGGCCCCGGCCACAGCGGTGGGCAACGGCGTACTGTAGCGCCAGATGTTGGATACCTGCCAATCGCCGATCATATGGTTGAGCCAGCCGGGCACGTTGTTCAGGAACGGCTTGCCTTTTCCGACCGGCAAAGCATACATGAAATTAGCGTTGAAATTGTGGCGGATGTCGAAATCGGATGAACCGCGGAACTGGCCCAGGTTAAAGATGTTCTGGATGGCCGCACCCTGCTCGCCGGCGCCCGATTCGGCCGCGGAGCCGTTGTCGATGGAGTGCGACCAGGTATAGTTGAAATCGAACTGCAGGCCGCCCGAAAAGCGCTTGCGCAGGGCAAATGTAAGGGCGTGAAAATCCGCTTCCCCTCCGTTCATCCACATCGGCATCGAGCTACCCTGCTGTGCAAAGAAAGTGTAGCATCCCGTGATGCTCAAGCACTTGCCGGGTATATAGTTACCAACGTAACGGTCGGCCGCGTGGAGACTATCGAGGAAGCTGCCGCCGAAGACTCCGAACACGCTGTAGAAGTAGTTGGCCGAGGCGCTGCCGGGAAAATAGGCATTCTGATATCCCGGCCAGATGTCGTTGACAAACGGCAGATTGGGAACCAGGCTGGGATTGGCCGCCACCTCGCTGGCCACCAGGCTGGTGGCCGCGTTGGCAGGCACTCCGGCGGCATTTGCCAGGTTGTTGAACAAATTGTAGACCTGCATGGCATTCTGCTGCCAGGTAATGCCCGACTTCGGATCCTTATAGTTTTCAAGAGGAGTATAGACATCGCCCTCCATAAGGAGCCTGCGGGACAGACGGCCCATGTACCCGAGTTCCATGGTCACCTGGCCGGGCAATTGGCGCGAAAAACTGGCGTTCAGGACCATCGAATAAGGCGTCTTGAGATCCGACGAGATTCCCAGAAAATTGCCGGTAATGGCGGCGATAGAAGGCGGCGTGAAGGGGAAACCACCTGCCGGTGCGGCCGGAAGCGCCGGGTACGATCCGTTGAAGCGGGGCGAGGTGGTGAAGCTGTACGAATCCGGGAAGTTGGTAGGCTCGGAAAGTCCCAGCGAGCCGATCTGGTCGTAGTTCACGATCATGTCTTCGCCGAACTGGTCATAGGCGATGGCTCCGCCAAACCGCAGCGCCCCGCCTTTTCCGAATATCTTGCCCAGCAGCCCGCCATGGTCCGCCGGCGCATACGCCAGCGCCACACGCGGGCCGAAATTGGCGTTGTCGGGACTCCACCAGCTCGGCTTGCCGTTCACCGGTCCGTTGAGCGCGTAGCTCTGGGTGAAGTCCGACATCTGATTGGCTGGGACGCCCTGGTACTGCAGCCCGTTGCGCTGTGCGAAGAACTGCTCCAGCGGCACCGTGGGAGCCACTTGCAAACCGTGCGCTTCATACGGCGGGCGCACGTTCTCATAGCGAAGGCCCAGCGTAAGCGTCAGCTCGCGGTTGATGCGGAAGGCATCCCCCACGTAGCCCGCGTAAGCGTGTTCGATGAACGAGCGCTGGTCCGGCGTGCCCTGCGGCAACACCTGGCCGTTCTTACCGTATTGATAGGTCACGAACACGTCGTTCAGGATCCCCAAAAGCATGGCCGAGGCGTTCGTCACGGCGGTGGCATCCGCCAGTTGGGCGCCGGGCCCGACCTTCTGCTGGAGAAAACTTGTGACCGAATTGTTGATGTCCTCGCCCAACCCGATCAATTCCGTGGCGCCGTAGGCATACAGCGGATAGGAGTTGGTGTATGCGGAGATGTTGTTGGTGCTGAAGCGGAAGTTGAGCCCCGCCGTGACTGTGTGCCGGCCCTTGGTCCAGGTGACATCGTCCAGGATATTTTGCAGCGGATTGGTGCGGCCCTTGGCGCGCGCCGACCAGTTCTGTAAGGGCGAAAGCGCCGTGGGTTCGAATTGAAACCCGGTACCTGAGACGCCCGACAACTCCTGGCCGAAGCGGGTCAGCCCGTACGTGAAGGAATTGATCAGGGTCGGTGAGACGATGGCCGTGTAGTGCGCGGAAAGGCCCTTGTGGTTGTCGCGCTCGATGGACGCCGGCGATTGTCCGGGGAATTGCGCAAGGATCTGATCCTGGGTGTTGTCGGCCAGCGTGCCGCGCAGGCTCAGCGAGTGCCTGCCGGCCGGGTCCAATTTGAAATCCAGCTTGGCCACCCATGCCATGTTGTTGAGATGATCCGGCGCGTTGAAGCGGTAGCCGCTGAAATTGAGCCCGCCATCCTGGCCGTAAGCCGGATCGTTGCCCACCGGATACTGATTCAGGATCTTCTGATATCCGGCGTTCACGCCGATTCCCAGCGGATCGACCACGGCCATATCGCTGGGGCTCAAGGTCTGCACGCTGCCGTCCGTCAACTGCACTTTCAAATAGCCTTGTTTCAGCGTTTCCGAGGGTACCGCCTGTACCTGCGCGACGCTGGAGGCGTCGATACGCTGCTCCCAATTGACGAAGTAGAAGGCCCGGTCGCGCTTGATGGGTCCGCCGACGGAGGCGCCGAACTGGTTGCGCACCAACTGCTGCACAGGCACGCCGGATTCGTTGTTGAACCAGGTATTGGCGGAGGTCGCGGTGTTGCGGTTGAATTCGTAAGCCGAGCCGTGAATTTGATTAGTGCCGCTCTTGGTGACGAGCACCACCTGGCCGCCTGAGGAACGGCCCTCGTTGGCGCCTTCACCGCCGACGGTCACGCGAAACTCCTGGACCGAATCGAGCGGAATGGGCAGCACCGAGTTGAAGCCCGAATTAACGTTTGTGCCGTTGCCGTTCACGCCCTGATAGGTGTTGCCGGTGGTAGAGTTCTGCGTCACCAGGCCGGCATTCTGGTTGTCGTTTACGTCGACGCCGTCCAGCGTGATGTTGTTCTGATCGCGCCGCGCACCGAGCACTTCACCGTTAGTGGTAACGCCCGGCTGCAGGCTGAGCAATTCGACCACATTGCGCGTCTGCAGCGGTAGCTGGCGAACCTGCCGCTCCGAAAACGCGTTGCCGACCGAGGCGTCCTCCGTGTTGATGGGCGGCAGCTCCGACATCACGCTGATGACTTCCTCGCTCTTGCCGACCTCCAACTTCAAATCAAACGTGGCCGGCGTATTGACGCGCAGCGTGACGCCGGTCTTGGTGACGGTGGAGAAGCCGGGCTTTTCCACACGCACCTGGTAGGTTCCCGGCTCCAACTGGGGAAAGTTGTATTCGCCGGTGCCGTTGGTGACCGTCTGGCGCGTGGCGCCATTATCCAGGTTTTGCAGGGATACCACGGCTTCCGGAATGACCGCTCCTTGCGGGTCCGACACGGTGCCGCGGAGGGAGGTGCTGGCCTGCGGCCAGGCATTGAGGGCGAGGAAAGCAATTGCGAGTGTGGATACACCAATCCGGTGCCACCCATGTGTGGGTTGAGACAATTTGTGCTCCTTTTAAGCTGCGGTTAAAGTTGGGGGATGTGAAAACCGACAACGCTGTCAGTGCCGCTGGGCGGTGCGGCCAGACTCGGCTAGGAGTGAGAACCCCGGTTGTCCCAGGTTGGCCTTCCCCTCACACACGGAGACGTTCCGACTGGAAGGCGAACTGTTTCAGATTTATCACAAGAGTATGGACGATCCATCCAGACCGTGTCAAGTCCATGACCGAGGAATGCTGAAAACACTTCTGATCTTGGCTGCTGAATCCACCCCAAGCCACAAATGGGGATCTCTTCGGGAGAATCACCGAGCGCTTTCCCCCGATAGAAGCACCCGGGCATGCGCGAGTTGTTTGGCGCTTTGGAACTGCTGCAGGTGCAGCAGGGATCCCGTATGCGGCGCCCACACAGCAGTCTTTGCCATTGTGAAGGCCTACTTGCTGCACCCCATGCCGGCCGAGCCGACCGCTTGGCGGCCATTTATTTCACCTCGCCACACTGGAGCGGCAGCGGCGCGTTCTCCTATCCCGGCGGCCGGCGCTGGAATGTTACTTGACTCCTGGGTCAGTTTTGCCTAGACTTAGCGGTATTGTTAATCTCGCGTTAAATGAAGGATACAGGGACAGCTGGAACTGAGCGGGAGGCGCTTCATTCTCAAATTGAGAAGCTGAACCGTAGCGAAGTTCTGCACGGATCGGAATCCCTATGCAAACTCCTGCGGTATCTGGGCGAGCACTCGCTGGATTCGCCCGGCACTCCGCTAAAGGAGTATCAAATCGCCACCGAGGTGTTCGGGCGGCCGCCGGACTTCGACTCCCGCGTGGATTCCACCGTGCGCGTGCAGACCGGCCGCCTGCGATCCAAGCTGGCGGAGTATTATGCCGGGGAGGGCGCGCTGGATCGCCTGGTAATTGAGATCCCCAAAGGCGCGTACTCGCTGACGTATCACGCCCGGCCGCCCGTGGAGGTCCCTGCGGTCCCGGCAGCAGCTCCGGCCCCCCCGGTTGAGCCCATCCGCCCGAACCGTCCCTTTCCGCCTTCCTGGTTTTTCCTTTCCATCCTGCTTGGGGCCGCGCTGGTGGTGGTGATCTCCATTGCGGTTACCCGTTTCATGATGCCGGCGCAGCCCGCTGGCGAGCAGCCCGCGCCGGTGGTGCGAACCTTCTGGAGCGGCTTTGCCAATCCTCAAGAGGCGGCGCTGGTGGTGTACAGCAATGCCGAGTTCGTCGGCCGGCCAGAAACCGGTCTCCGCTATTTCAATCCCTCGCTGGATGGCGGCAAAGCGATTCTGGATCATTACACCGGCGTCGGTGAAGTGATGGCCGTCCACGAGCTCGATCGGGTATTTGCCAGCCTGCAGCAGGGGATCCGGATCAAGAGGGGCAGGTTGCTGACATGGGACGATGCCAAGACCAGCGATCTGATTTTCATCGGCTCCCCGTCCGAGAATCTGTCGCTGCGTGAGTTGCCAGGCACGCAGGATTTCGTGTTCGCGCGCAAGCCCGCGGCGCCGCGCAAAGGCGATCTGCTGATAAGCAACCTGCATCCCGGCGCGTCCGAGCCGGCCGCTTTCCTGGCATCCGAGCCGCCGATTACCGAGGACTACGCCCTGGTAACGCTGACCTCCGGCCTGAACCCCAACCGGCGCGTGCTGATTCTGGCCGGCATCACCACATTCGGTACGCAGGCCGCGGTCGAATTTGTTTGCCGGGCTGCCCGGCTGGATGAGCTGACGGCCAAGCTGGGCCCCGGGGCTCGTCGCCATGTTCCACCTTTTGAGGCTTTGCTCCGGGTGAAAGTGAGCGGCGGCGTGCCGGTAAGTTCTGAGCTGTTGAGCGTGCACCCTCACGCGCGGGGGTCGGAGAGCCGCAACTAGTGGCGCGGGTTCTGCTGATTTTGGGCGTGTGGTGGCTGGGCGCTCCACTGCCCGGACAGGTGAGCAGCAATGTCCAGGATCTGGAATCGGCCGCTCGCCGGCATTGGGCCGCGCGCGACGTGGCGGGCGCGCTGGCGGATTACCAGAAACTCGCGGAACTGGTGCCGGCGTCGGCTGCCTATCAGGATCAGATCGGATTCCTGCTGGCAGCCACCAACCGTTCCGTGGACGCGGTGCCGCATTTCCGGCGGGCGACGGAACTGGATCCCAAGATGGCGCAGGCGTGGTTTCACCTGGGGGCGGCGCTGTGGATGACGCAGCAGCCCGACGCCTCCGTGCGCGCGCTGCAAAAAGCCGTGGCGCTGGATCCTGGCAACGGCGATTATCACATGCGCCTGGGTTCCGTTTACCACGACAGCGGGCGCTACGCAGAGGCCGCCCGTGAGCTGTCGCGAGCCGCCAAGCTGCTGCCTTCCAACGCGCAAGTCTGGGAGACGCTGGCCGCCGCTTATGAGAAGCAATCGCTCTATAAGGAAGCCAGCGCCGCCTACCGGCGGGCGGTGCAACTTGATCCCAAAAACGCAGCGGTGCGCAATGGCTACGGCAACGCGCTGGTACGGTCCGGCAACCCGGCCGCCGGCCTTCAGGAATTCCGGCGGATCCTGGAGCACGATCCGGATAACGTGCGCGTGCAGGTGAATGTGGGCTACGCGTACATCGCCGCCGGTGACATGCGGGCCGCCATCAAACAGCTTTCCGCGGTGATCCGGAACCATCCCCGCGACGCCGGCGCGCATTACGACTTAGGGGTCGCTTACAAATCGGCCGACGATTTACCGCATGCGCGGGCGGAGCTGGAGCAGGCCGTGCAACTGGAGCCGTCGCTGGCCGAGGCGCATTACACTCTGGCCCTCACTTTTATCGATGCCGGCGCGCCCGAGAAAGCCGTCGAACAACTGCGGGCGGCCGTCGCGCAGCGGCCGGCGTACATGGAGGCGTGGTATCAGCTTGGTACTACGCTGAAGCAGCAGGGTGATGCGGATGGCGCGATCGAAGCCTTGCGGCGGGCTGTGGCGCTGGACGATCAGAACGCCGCCGCGTGGAATAACCTGGGGCTGCTGCTGAAGCGCAAGGGCGACAAAGCCGGCGCGGACGAGGCTTTCGCAAAAGCGGCAGCGCTGCGTAAAGCAGAATTGGAAGCCAAGGAGAAGCACCTGCAGCAGGGGACGAAGAAGTAGGCGATCAGAACAGGCTGCCGGCTACCTGTTCGGCCATATCGCAAGCTTTTTCACGCAGAACCTTGGCCGGCGCTTGCGGATCGTGGCGGCTGATCCGCACCAGGAAGGTCTGATCGCGCACCCTGCCCACCACTTGTTCGGCCACCCACCCAGGCTTGCCGCGGTAAGCGCACGCTACCGCTTCGTTGCCGATGGCTTTCAGTGCCTCGCTATCGGATTCGCATGCAGCGTGTGGCTGGCTGGCCGGCTGGACTTCGATCAGCAGCTCCGAGCCCTCGTGCACAAACTGGCAACTGGTGGGCGTAACCGTCATCCGGACCGCGCCGCCCAGCACGCCGCCGGCCGTCGCGCGATTCAGCCACGGACACCGGTCCTCAGCCGCGGCCAGCGCGGGCAGACACATCGCCAGCGCCAATACTATGCGTGCTGCCGTAATGACTCCGCTTTTAATATCTTGCCGCCCTCCTGGATGACATATAACTTGTTCACATCCAGGTCTTTCAATTGATCCACCTGTCCGCTCAGCCACCGTATCTCGACCATGTCCACTTTAGTCGCCTGGTCGAGCCCGAAGTGCATGCGCAGATCGTTCTGCGAGAAGTAACTGCCGCCGCTGCGCAGCTCATCCATCTGGCTGAGCGCCTTTTCCGCGTCGGGCCTGGTCTTGGCAACCACTGTGACCCGGGTGCCGATGCCGGTGCGGTTCGACTCGACGCCCTGCAGCTTGATCTTGATCCAATTGCGTTTAAGTGTCGAGTCACAGCGCAGGAGCTGCGGAACGGCATTGACGCAGTTGACGGCGACATCGATATCGCCGTCGTTATCGTAATCGCCAAATGCGCACCCGCGGGCCGGAGCGTTCTCCAGAATGCCGGGACCGCCCTTATCGGTCACTTCCTCGAAGCGTCCGTTCTGCAGGTTCCGGTAAAGGTACTTGTGCTCGGCATATTTCAAGTCTGCGTTGGACTTATCAACCTCGGGGTAAACGTGCCCGTTAGACATCAGGATGTCTAGCCATCCGTCATTGTCCATGTCGAAGAAGCCCACACCCCAGCCGAGCAAGCGTGTATTTACCCCTAAACCGCTCGGGTAAGTACGGTCTTCAAAGGTGGCATCGCCCAGGTTGGTATAGAGCGAATCCGTGTCTCCCGCGAAGTTAGTCTTCACCACATCCAGGTTGCCGTCGCGGTTGTAGTCCCCGATGGAGACGCCCATGCCGGCTTGCGGTTTGCCTTCGGGCGAGAGCGCGGCTCCCGATTCAATGGCGATGTCTTTGAAGGTCCCGTCCTTCTGATTTTGATACAGCGTGGCGGTCGAGGAGTCGTTGGCGACGTAGATATCCGGCCAGCCATCGTTGTCCAGATCCGAAGCCGCTACACTCAAGCCATAAGTGCCGGGCGTGTTCCAGATGCCGGCCTTTTCACTGACGTCGCTGAATGTCTCGTTGCCGTTGTTGTGATACAGAATATTCTTGCCGCCGCGCAATCCGGGCGGTCCGCACGCTACCAGCAAACCCTTGTAAGTGCACGGGCCGGCTTCCGGCGGCGGAGCGGTCTTCAAATCGAAATCCACGTAATTGGCGACGAAGAGATCCAGGTGCCCATCTTTGTCGTAATCCACGAAGGTGCAGCCCGTATTCCAGCGGATTTTTGGTCCGGGTTGGATCAACCCTGCTTCCTTGGTTACATCCGCGAAGGTCCCGTCACCGTGATTGCGGTAAAGGGCGTTCTGCCCGTAGTAAGTCACGAACAGGTCGTCGTAGCCGTCGTTGTTGTAGTCACCTACACAGCAGGCTTGTCCCCATCCGGTGCGATGTTCCAGGCCGGACCCTTTGGTAACATCGGTGAACGTGCCGTCGCGATTGTTCTTGAAGAGATGGCAGCGCGGTTCGTGGCCGGCGGAAAAACCTTCCAGGCGCGAGCCGTTGACCAGAAAAACGTCCAGCCAGCCATCCTGATCGTAATCGTAGAAAGCCAGGCCGCAACCGGTAGTCTCCAGGAGATACTTGTTCTTTCCCTCGCCGCCGTAGATCGTCTTGACGGCCAAGCCCGATTCTTTTACGACTTCCACAAAGCTGACTCCCAGTGGCGTGCCCTCGATAGGCGACTTCGGCCCGGGCGGGGGCGCCTTGGCTTTGGCGTCGTAGCTTCGCTCGACAGGTCCGGGGAGTTTTTGGGCCAGAGTGACTAAGTCGGCGAAAGGCAGTACCAGGGCTGTGCGGCTTAAAGAGTGCAAAACTTGCCGGCGGCTTTGCTTCATCACTTGGGCTGGCCTCCGGCGGCCGTTGTGTCTGGGTGCGAGAGGTCGGAGTGCATGTGCCAGGGTACGCTTTCGGTGGAGATCTCCGGATGATTGCGCAGAAATTCGAGAGAGTAAGTGGGCGCGCCGGGATCCACCTGCTTGGTGACGAACAAAGCGGCCTGCTCGGCGGCCTTGTCTTTCATTCCCATGCGGCGGTATAGAACTGCAAGGTTATAGTGCGCCGCCAGGTCGTCCGGGTCGATGGCCTGCAGTTTTTCAAACTGCTCGCGGGCCTCGTCGTAGCTGTGCCGCTGATAGTAGGCGATGCCTAACTCGCGGCGGGGGTCGCGGGCCTGTGGATACTGTTCCACCACTCGCTGCAAATCGGCCACTTCTTCGTCGCGGTGGCCTTCACGCCTCTCGACAAGCGCCAGATAGTAAAGCGCGCGCGCGTTATTGGGGCTCAATTCCAAAGCCTTTTCCAGGCTGGCGCGAGCCTCGGAGTACTTCTCCCATTCGATATAAGTCAACCCGACGTTGGTGTAGCCATCCGGGTAATCCGGACGGAGCTTCGGGACATGTTCGAAGGCCTGCAGGGCATCGGCGTATTGCAACTGATCCAGGTAAGCGATGCCCAGGTTATTCCAGCGCATCCAGTCGGCGTTATCCTGCGGGTCAGGACCCGAAGCAGGATTGTCGCCCAGGTTCAGTATGCGCGTGCGGGAAGCGATCTCCACCACGGGGTAGGCCGGGTGATCGGTTCCGAAGATGTTATTCAGGTAACTCTGCCGCAAGTGGCGATAGTTCACGCGCGCGGTGGCCGCCAGCGGGCCCTTCGCGTCGGCTGGGATACGGAACTCGTAGCGGACCAGCGCGGAACGGCCCGACTGTATGGTGTTGTCGTAAGCCACCGAGTGAATGGTCCAGACCTTGTGATTGTCGACGAACTCGCCGTCGTTATTCACCGGGCGGTTCGTAAAGCTGTGCGCGCGCTCGTCGAGCGAGCCATCGGGCTTCAGAAAACCGCTGTGATAGATCTCCCGGCCGCCGGCATCCGTCACCTGGAACTCAACCCACGGCTCATATAAGTCGCGCACCTCGGGAACCAGCGAGTGGCCGATGGCCTTGTTCTGGATGACCACCATCATTTGCACGGTGTCCGCAGGCGATAGCTTGAAGGCGCTGGAACCCAGCGGCGCCACCATGCCTTCTCCCGATTTGCGGATGGCGAACAGGTCTACGTTGAGATAGTTGCCTGATTTCAGGAACTCCACGGTCTTCTTCAACTGGTCTTCGAAGCCGTAGTAGAAGGGCACCGCGGTGTTACCCGCCGGCCAGCGGTGCGACACCAACGTACCGTGTTTGGCGCCATCGTCTTTGAATTGTAGCGGCGCGCGCTGCATGTGGCAATCCTGGCAGGTGGTAAAACCGGTCGTATAAAACGTGAGGGGATTGCGGTTCGAAAACTTGGAGTTCTGCCACTCGTCGTACACCGTGAACGCCCGGATGAACTTGTAATCGTTCAACGGACTGGGCAGATTGGCTTTGTGGCAGGAAGCGCAGAATTCAGGCGTGCGGTAGAAGGACTGCATCACCGCGCGCGAATGGCGCTCGGGGTGATTGCGAATTTCTTCATCCGGCACGATGCCCGGAATCCGATTGCCCTCCTCGTCCACCATCACTGAAGGAATGCCCAGGACAAATCCGCCATTCCCGTTGGTGGATTGCAGTTTTTGAATGGCATGGCAGGTAGTGCAGGTGAGGCCATCCTGGTCGAAGCTGCGATCGACCTGGGAATCCTGCGTCAACCCTCCCGCAAGGACGCCCACCGGGTTGTGACAGCTATCGCAATGACGTGTAAACTCGATGCCCTTGGTGCGCGCCAGAATATTCACGCTAGTGCGGTAGAACGGCGTGCGAAACGAATTGGAATGCAGGGCCTCGCGCCACTGGATGTAGGCCTCCTGGTGGCAGCGGGCGCAATATTCGGGGCTCGGAAAGGCGGTGGCTGGGATGAAGTTGTCGCCCACGGCCGCGGCGTTGCCGGGTATGGAGATTTTGTCGTTTCCAAACCGGAAATTGTACGTTTCGCGTATTTTGGCGGCGTACGCCCGGCGGCTGGCATCCTCGTCGACTTGTGCGCGGGATGTGGCCGCGGAAAACGCCAAACCCGCGACAGCCACCGCCCGGATCTTACGGCCGGTTTTGAACTGCACCTTGTTCCCCTCCCTGGGCGGTGAATCTGGGGATAGTATACACGATTCAGCCATCTACCCGTAAAGCCACGGCCGGCCCGGCGCCGCGGCCACGCTGAAGGGTTAGCGGTAAATACGTTACAGCGAAGTGCGCGCAATGCGACACTTTTGCCTCTGGCTGTTATCCTGGGCAGCCTGTTGCCGGCTGCTGCCCAGTTCGCCGGTATGAGTGTACTGAGACGACGCGCCAACTCAATGCGGTGATGGAGATGGGGCATTCCCCGGTAAAGGCCGCAGAGCAGCATGCGCACACGTTCGAACAGAACGGCGACCCGACGGTGGTGGCGCAATTCTTTCAAGGCAAACTTTGTGCCGGGCGTCGCCCTGATTGACGAAGGCAAGTGGAGCGATGACGCCAGGATCAGCCTCGAATACGCCCAGGTAAGATATCCGGAAGCGAAGACGTTGCTGAGTAAGTGGCCGCCCAAAGCGACTGCAAATGAGTGATTACTGGTGACGAAGCTCTTCCCATCGTTGTAGGATCTTCTTGCCTTCATCGGGATGGCCGGCCTGAATCAGAGTACGGCCTAATAGATAGTGGGCCGAGGCGTTCCGCGGGTCCAGTTGCAAGGCCCGGCGTAACATGCGCTCGGCCTCGGGCAAGTCGGATGTCTTCAAGTATGCTTTCCCTAATAGGATGTACGGTCCGCTGTAAGTGGGGTTCAGCCATACGGAGCGTTGCAGCGGCGGGATGGCGTGCTCCCAATCTTCGCGGCGCGTATAAGCGTCCCCCAAGCGGTAGTAGGCCATCGCGAAATCGGGATTTTGGGCGATTTCGCGAGTGAGCTCGGCGGCCGCGCGATCGAGTTGGGCGCGGTAGATGGCGATCTCGCCGAGCATGTAGTGCGCCGCGGGCAGCATCGGCGCGCGCAACAGGGCCGCTTCCAATTCGGCCTGTGCATCGTCCTCAAATTCCCGCCGGATCAGCATCTGCGCCGTGAACAGGCGGGCCGCGCCGTAATCGGGCGGCACACCCAGCAGCTCGGCGAATGCGGCCCGGCTTTTGGCGATCTGCCGGTTCTGCAGGTAGGCGTTGCCGAGCATGAAGAACAGCTCGTTGCCGCGGGCTCCGGCCGCGCGCGCTTTTTCGAGCGATGCGATGGCCGGCGCAACATGTCCCGCCAGGTATTCGGTACGGCCGTGAAGGAATGCGGGATCGTCGGGGGACCCTGAGGGAACCTCTGCCTTGCGGTCGTGATCCGGTGGGAGTTTCAGAAGCTCGCGGGCCTCCTGGTTTTGCGGGTCCAACTGGAGCCCGTGGCGCAAGGCGGCTTCCGCCTCGTCCCGGTTGCCGCGATTCAGATACGCCTTGCCGATCAGAATGTACGGACCGCTGTGATTCGGATTCAACCAGATGGCGATTTGCAGGGCCGCGATGGCGCGTTCCCACGTGGCGCGCTTTATATATGCATCGCCGAGGCGGTAGTAGGCCATGGCGAAGTCCGGATTTAGCTCGATTTCCTTCTGCATCTCGCTGACGGCCCGATCGCCGTCCGCATGCGCCAAAGCGATCTCGCCCAGCACATAGTGCGCCTGCGGGATGCCCGGATCCAGTTCGAGCGCACGGGCCGCCTGTCTTTCGGCGTTTTGCGTCATCTGCGCGCGCAGCATCATTTCGGCTGTCAGCAGATGCGCCGCCGCGGATTCGGCAGTCACCTGAAACAGCGCGGCAAAGGCTCCGAGGGCCTTCTGTTCCTGGTGCGACTGCAGGTAGGCATTCCCCAGCATGAACCCTGCCACCAGCGCCTGCGGACCTCCCGCCGCCGCTTTTTCAAACAAGGGGACGGCGTCCGCATAACGGTGCGCGCTGTAAGCCTGCATGCCCGCCTGATAAGGGTTGGCGCCGCCCTGGAGGAAGAAGAGCAACAGCGGAAGCATGTTCATTTCGCCGGCTCGTTGCCCAGGTGTGCGCGCGCGGCGCGGAGGTTGCGTTGGGCAGACTCCAGATGCGGATCCAGGCGCAGGGCCGCTTCGAACTCGGGGACGGCTTCCCGGAAACGGCCCAAACGCGCCAGCAGCGCGCCAAAATCGCTGTGGAGCACGGCGTCTTCGGGGCGGAAATCGAGCGATTCGCGCAGGCAGGCGGCGGCGTCGGCCAGATGGCCAGTCTTGGCCTTCTCATCGCCCCACAGGCGCAGCACCTCGCCCAAATGCTGGCGCGCGCCGGCATCCTCCGGATTGTCCGCCAGAACTTTGCGGAACTCGCCCGCTGCCGGTTCCCATTTCTGCTGTTCGGCCAGCGCGTTAGCGAGGTTGTAATGTGCGTTGGTATAGCGCGGGTTGGCCTGGAGAGCGCGGTCGAACAGGGCGGCCGCTTCGCCCGCCTGACCCCCTGCAAGAAGCACGGCGCCGAGCGTATTCAGCGTTACCGGATTACGCGGTTGAGCGGCTGTCGCGCCGCGCAGAAAGGTTGCGGCATCCGTGAGATTCCCGCGCGCCAGCATGAGCGCGCCCAGGTTGAACTGCGCCATGAACTCGCCGGGATACTTGTCCAGCCGATGGCGCATGATGGCTTCCTGCAGCTCCATGCGCCGGTCCTGGCCGCCGCGCGGGAGAACCTGCAGCCAGAGGTGCGCCATTTCGTCGGTGGCCCGGTTGCCGCCACGCACCCGCTGGGGCGGCTGATGGGGATTACGTGGATTGGCGGCCGAGTTGTCGTAATGATATCGCAGAGACACCACGCTGCCTTTAGGAAGCAAGACAGCGTCCTGGTAGCGATAGACGGATTGCCAGTTGGGGTCCCAATCTGGAATACGGACCAGCCACTGGCGGGCGCCGCCGGGCAGCGTGGCGTAACCTTCCAGCAACCGGCCCAGGTAATGCGCATGCGGGTAGACGGCCAGCACATCCATGTCCATCGGAACAATAAAGTCGTCACTTACCTGGAAGTCCCGGTCGCCGGCGGGGATGTCGAGCGCACCGTCGTGCTCGAGCTGCAGCAGCATGGGGAACTTTGTGGCAGGACGATCGGTGAAGTACAGCCCGACCGAGGGCTGTACCAGCTCGGGCTTCCCCGTGGGCTGCATGTGGACATTGAGCACCAGGTCGGAACCCGGGTCCGCGCGCCATGCCATGCCGTCGGGCTCCACCCAGGGAGTGCCCCCAGGCTTCCAGAAAAGGAAATGGCTGTCGGGATCGAAAGTATCCGATTCGATATTCAGATCCATGCCGGGAAAACCTGCGCCGGACGTTTGTTCCTGCACGCGCGAGGAGCGGGCGCGATCGATCAGCACATTGGCGTGATGCACGGCGCGCACGTTGCCGGGGCGCACCTCGATGGCTTTCACCCAGCGCACGGCGGCGACCTTCAACGGCAGCACGAAGTTCCAATACTGATTGGGGCCGGCGGCGGGCAGATGGTAAGGCGCAGCGGCTTCCAGCACGAGATCCGGCTGGCCGAGCTGCCATCCTGGCACAAAGGACGGCGGCGGCGGGGCGCTCGCGCGAGATCCGGCTGGCGCGCCCTCATGCACCCACTTTTCGATGGCATCGATTTGATCGTCGGTAAGCCGCCGCTCTTCCTGAAAATCTCCGTGTCCCCGTTCGGGCAGCCAGGGCGGCATGTATCGCCGCTTGACGGCCGAGGCGATCTGCGAGCCGCGTTTGCGCACGTCGTCGTAGGTGAGCAGCGGGAACGGCCCGGGTTCGCCGGGGCGATGGCAAGGAGCGCAGAACTGGTATACAATGGGCGCGATGTTCTGGTAGAAGGTCACGGGCTCGGCGCCCGCGGTGAGAGCCGCGGTCAGTACCGTCACGAGCAAAACCACGTTGCGCATGGCTATTGCTTGCCCACGTTTGGATCGATCTTCCTGGCCAGCGCGATCTCCGCTTCCGCCTCGGCTGTCTCTTTCTCCTGCTCCAGGGCCACTCCCAGGCTGTAGTGCAGGGAAGCGAACAAAGGGTTCACGTCGATACCCTGGCGATAGATCTTGATGGCTTCTTCGTACTGGCCCTTGGCATAGAGCGCGGCGCCCCAGTTCAAAAACGCCAGCACATAATCGGGATCGATCTCTATGGTGCTGCGATATTCGGCAATTTCGTCCGCTTTGCCCAGCGCGCCATAGGCCAGCCCGAGATTAAAGTGGGCTCCCGCGTCGCGCGGATATAAGCGCGTGGCGATGCCCAGAATTCCGGCGCTGACGGCGGGGTTGCTGCTTTGCCCGTACATGGCGCCGAGCCAGGTCAGCGCCCGCAGAAGCCGCGGATAAATCTTCAACGCTTCGAGCATCTGGCTCATGGCTTCCTGCTGCTTGCCTTGCTTGCGCAACTCCATCCCCTTGTTGAATACAGCTTCGGCCTGCATGCGGAAATTACGCGGCATACGCTGCAGGATCACGTACTTTCCGTGGGCTTCGATGACTTCGGAGATCTCCGCCGGCTGCAGCTTCAGCGCCGCCGCGGACCACGCCGGATCGAGCTTGCCGGCTTCCAGATCTCCCAGATAGCCGCCATTTTCTCCCGTGGGCCGGTCCGTCGAATTGGCGCGCGCCAGCTCGAAGAAAGAATCGCCCGCCAAAAGTTGCTGCCGCATGGCGGACGCTTTTTCCCGATCGTCCGAAACGATCATGCGAAGGAATAGATGTCTGGGACTGACGGTGGTTCGCCACGCGGGATTGCGCGCGGCCGCTTCGGCCTTTTGATCCGGCTGAACCCGGATCCAGTGCTCCGCGATGACGAACGCGCCGCGTGTCTCGTTCGCCATGTGGCACCCGACGCAGCCTGTCCCGCGATTCACCGGACACAAACCCGCATGATTCTTGACGGCTATGCCATGGCATCGCAAACAAGTCTTTTCGGCTCGTGCTTCGAGCACCGCGCGGGGCGCGTCCTGATGCGGGTCGTGGCAGTTGGTGCACGTGATCTCACCCCCGCTTTGACGCCAGCACTCGCTATTCATCAAGGCCGTCACCTGGTCGGAAATCAGTGTGTCGTCCGGCATGGGGTCTTCGATGACACTGGAACCCGCGTGGCACTGCGTGCAGGGGCGCATCCGCTCGGTGAGCGGCAGGCTCTTCGGATTCAGGATGCGCAGGTCTCGCGCGTGCGCGTTGACCGCGGCTACGTGCGCCTGACCCGGACCATGGCAGTTTTCGCAGGCGACGCCGGTCTCGATGCGCGCTCCGTAAGTCCGTGGCTGGCCGTGGCAGCCCAGACATCGTTTTTCCAGGTACGGAGTCAACACCCGGCCCAGGGCCGTTTCATAAGTGGTGGGCTTCTCTTCCGGAAAACCGAGCGAGAAGGCCAACTGGTCCCGCTCCGCATAATGGAAGTACCGGGCCTCCAGGAGACGTGAGCGCGGCAATGGCAGACCGTCGAGGGTGGGAACGCGGAACAGAAAACTGATGCCGTGGCGAGCGCCGCCGACCATGGTTTCGACCGGAAAATCCAGCGCCGGCTGGCCGGCCATCTGCACTCGGTATTGCAGGTCGCTGCCGGTTCTCTTCAGGGCGTACTGGATCTCTGGGGCGGGGCCTTCGGCATGTGTCTGGGAATACTTAGCGGGGAGCTGCTTATTGACGGCGACGCCCTGCCAGGTGCGCGCCATATTGGTGCGGAGGTGCGTGGCGGTGATGCTCTGGTGACAACGGGCGCAGGCGTCGCGCCCCAGGTAGCCGCTTCCGGCGGCGCCTAGCGAGGAAACCGTCGTCAGCAGACAGATCAGACGAAAAAATCGGGCAGACCACCGGCCCTCGTAGCCTGCAAAACTCATTCCCCTATTCTAACGAGCTTTAGGAAAGGGACCGGGGTTCCCGGTCCCGACCCACGCTAGAAGTTGAGCTTTCCGGAGAACTGCAGCGTCCGCATCCCTGTGCCGTTAGCGCCACCGAAGGCGATGCCGGTGATCTGGCCGACATGGGGATCCTGGATGTTGTTGTTTACCCCACCAAGGTTGGTGTGGTTGAAGAAGTTCCTCGAATCCATCCGAAGCGCGAACGCCACCTTCTCCGTGATGTGGAACTGTTTACTGATCTGGAAGTCCGTATTGATGAAATGCGGACCGATCAGCGAATCGATCGGGTAGTTGCCGAAGGTGTAACTTGCCGGGTATAGATAGGGACCTGACGAACAATCCGCGTTGGGGCAGCCCGTGAACCATTGGTTGCGGTTCTGCGACGAAGGATACACGCTTCCGCTTCCCACGTCCGGACGATTATTGGGGCCCGCATTCGGTTTCACATTCGGGCCATAGTTGTTCCCCAGGGATGCCGAGAACGGGATGCCACTGTAGAATGTCGTGACACCACCGAGGGTCCAGCCGCCCAAAGCGAGATCCACCGGCTTGCTGATGCTGGAACCGTACTTCCTGCCGTGCCCGAAGGGAATATCGTAGTTCTGCGCAATCGTGATCTGATTGTGCGGCAACAGGCTGCTATCCCCATAGCCGCCGGCGCCATTCTGCGGGCCATAGATGAAGTAGTAATTGGTATCGTAGCCACCGTCCCAGGTCTTCAGCCTCTGGTAGGTATAGTTCCCCTGAACAGTCCAACCTCCCATGGCTTTCACGGTCACCGTGGACTGGAAGGAATTGTATTGAGCGTTGGTGCAGTTGCAATAATATTGCAACCCCTGCGTCCATCCGTACAGACCAAAGTACGGCTGTGCCGCGTACGGCTGACCGTTGTTTGCAAAGTATTCAGCTTCGTTCGGGTTAATGGTGTTGCTGGTGCCCATCCAACCGTGGCGGGTGGAGTTACCCACATAACCGCCGCTAACGGCGATCTTATCCGTGACCTGCCGCTGGACCGTGCCGTTGTATTGGTAGACCGCCGCCATGGTGAATTGGGTCGGCCGAAAATGGGGGGAGATCCCGTTGGGGAGGGGGAAGGTTCCGTTCGAGCCCACCGTGACGGGAGCGAGTGTCGGCGGCCCCTGCGCCAGCGTAAACACATCCCCGAAGGTTTGGTTGGAAGGCAGGTTCACCTGTTGGTTGGCCAACACGGGCGGGTTCTGCGTCACGTTGTGCCCAAAGGTCGAACCAAAGGTTCCCAGATTGTACGACCAGCCATAGCCCGCGCGCACGACGGTCTTCTTGTCGATTTGGTAGGCCAAGCCCACTCTGGGCGCGAATTCGTGCCAGTTCATGGTTTGAATACCATGCATGGAAACGCCGCCCACGCCGAAAACGTACATCAGGCCGTTACCCAAATCCAGAGTGGAACCATTCCCCGCGGCATTTACGCTTTCCGGGAATACCATCTCCCACCGGAGGCCGATGGTAGCGGTGAGCTTGGAATTGACACGCCATGTATCTTGTCCGTACCAGAAATAGCGGGGTTGATGCTCCTGGGCGTTTGTGCTGGTGCTGACATACCGGCCGAAGTTGTTTACATCGCCAAGCAGGAAACTGGCCATTCCTAAACCATCGATTGGACTGGCGCCAGGTGAGGCGACGAAGCCCGTGTTGTTGGCACTGAAGTACAACTCGCCGGCCCGGTGGGTGTCGCTGGGAACCCGCAAGTTCATGGCATAGCGAAGGTCCGCGCCGAATTTGAAAGTGTGGTTGCCATGAATCTTGGTCACGTTGTCCACAAACTGAATCTGCCGCTCGTTTTGGGTCAACGGGCAGTTGCATTGATTCACGCCCAGACCATATCCCAGCTTGGCGTCGTTGCTCGGATTATTGATGTCGAAGTAGGGCATGCCGGAGGTATAGGTCTTGTCCAAGTTCAAATTGGGGATGCCCGCCTGCGCGGCCGGCTGTGTTCCAAAGCCATTAGGAGTGTCGAACACGTAATACCGCATGTAGCCCAGCCGGAATTCATTAACAAGAGTCGGATTGATGGTGCTGGTCCAGCCAGCCGCCAGGCTTTGGTTTCTGGCGTAGGAGGAACCCGCGTAGTTACCGAAGTTGGGACCTCCAGCCTCCTCGCCAAAGGCGCCGGGCGCCGCCTCGGTAAATTGGGCGTAACTGTAGCGCCCGAAAATCGAGTTCTTCGGGTTCAGGTAGTAATCCCAGCGCGTATCCCACTGGTTGCCCGCAATCGCGACTGCGCCGCTGGCGTCGTAGTTGTTGGCATAGGCGGTGCCGGACGAACTGGTATTCGGAGTCGGCCAATAGGCCATGATCGCCAAAGCCTGTGGGCTCAGCCGGTTCGCGGGTATGATGTTACCAGCGAAAGGCACGCGGCCTGTGCCGTCCGTCTGATTGCCGCTTGCTGGATCGTAGATCTGGAAATTCGAGCTGGCAGCCAGGTACTCACCCAAATTCGCGCCGGTACCTGCCTTGATGCTGTCGACCAGCAAAGTGGAGGGAACCGAGGTCAGGACGGAACCGCCCTGTGACTGGCGGTTCAGTTGGGTATCGGCGAAGAAGAACAGCTTGTCCTTGATTAGGCGACCGCCGATCGATCCGCCAAACTGGTTCTGCCGGTATGTCGAGGTGTAATTCCCGTCAGGCCCCAGCGCGACGTTCTGGCTGAAGGGGTTTCGTCCAAAGTCCTGGAACCCGGGACTGTTGATCTGCAGATATTCGAAGGCATCCCCATGGAAATCGTTGGTGCCGGACTTGGTCGAATAGGTTGCTAGTCCCGCGCCCGTGTACGAGAATTCCGCATCAAAGTCCTGGTTGGCCTGCTTGACTTCCGAAACCGAGTCGAAGGTCGGGTTGATCACGATGATACCCAGGATCGGATCCTGGTTGGTGGTTCCATCCAACTCATAGCCCATGGCATCGAAAACCTGGCCATTGACGACCATCTGTACGCTGCCCTGCGGATTCTCATCCGAGGCGTGCGCCCAGCCAAACGGCACCGTTCCAGGATTTAACAGCTCGAGGGCCTGGAGATTGCGTCCTACGCTGGGCAGCTCTTCGATCTGATGCGAGTCGAACGTTTGAGCGACGTCTGCCCGGTCAGCTTGCAGGAGCGGCGCGGCGGCCGTCACCTCCACTTCTTGGGTGACGCTGCCCACCTGCATGGCGACGTCGTATCGGGCGACTTGGTCTACCAGCACGGTAATCGGATTGGAAACCGTCCTTTGGAATCCAGTCGCCTCAATCGAGACCTGATACTGTCCGGGAATGAGTTGCCCCTTGGTGTAGTTACCGGATTCGTTGGTCGTCACGTCCGACTTGGTGCCCTTCTGGATGTCGGTGACGGTTACCTTGGCGTTGGCGACAGCGGCACCGGAGGGGTCAGTTATAGTTCCCACGATACTGCCAAAAACCTGTTGTGCGCTGAGCGGTTGATTCAAGCAGAACAGCGCGAAAGAAATGCAGACGGCGAACAGAGCCAACTTGCGCAAACTGAGCATTACTCCCCTCCCTTTATGTACAGAAAAAACCTAACCCTTGAAACAGTTGATACACATGCCGCGCCCAGTGCACGGCCATCATTTCGTATTGGAAGCATAATAGATCTTTGCTAGGCGCAGAGCAAGTGCCTGGAGCGTTTGTTACGGTTAAAGTGTGCAAGGTCCTTATTTTCAACAGATTGACTGATTGTTACGCGGCTCTGTTGTTTTGTTACACCGTTACAACTTGCGCATGTACGTGGTTGAACTGCAATGGGCGAGCGTGCGCTCTGCTCAACAGTCGGGTACAATTGATCGAGTCGGCAAGGAAGGGGGCGTTTGGGTATAAACCGTCGGCGTTTCGTACAGTCGCTCTGCGCGGCCGTTCCGGTGTTCTCATTTGACCAGCTCGTTCAGGGGCTACCCTTGGGTGTGCGCTTCGTGAATGTGGCGCGCGAGGCGGGGCTCGAATCCAAGACGGTTTTCGGAGGCGAACAAAAGAACAAGTTTCTGATGGAGACCACCGGCTGCGGGTGCGCGTTCTTCGATTACGACAACGACGGCTGGCTGGATATCTTTCTGGTGAACGGTACGCGCTTTGAAGCGGAATGGAAAAACAGCGATGCACCGGTCAGCCGTCTTTACAAAAACAACCGCGACGGCACCTTCACGGACGTGACACTGGCCGCTGGTGTGGCGCGCACCGGGTGGGGACAGGGCTGCTGCGTGGGGGACTATAACAACGACGGCCACGACGATCTGTTCGTCAGTTATTGGGGCGATTGCGTCCTATGGCAGAACCTGGGCAACGGCAAGTTCACGGACGTTGCCCGAAAAGCGGGCGTGACCACCAATCCGGGAAACGGGCGGCAGCGCTGGAACACCGGCTGCGCATTCCTGGACTACGACAAAGACGGCAACCTGGACCTGTTCGTGGCCAACTACATCGATTTCGATCCGAAGACCACGCCATTGCCGGAGTCCGGACCTTGCCTGTTCAAGGGGCTGGTAGTGGCGTGCGGCCCGCCTGGCCTGCAAGGCGGCAAGAATATCCTGTTCCACAACAACGGCGCCGGAGCATTCACGGATGTCAGCGAGAAGTCCGGCATACTAAAGACGCAGGGGACCTACGGACTGGGCGTGGCGGTTGCGGATTTCGATAACGACGGCTGGCCGGATATCTACGTGGCCAACGATTCCACTTCTTCGGCGCTCTACCGGAACAATCATGACGGCACCTTTTCCGAAATGGCCATCGAGGCGGGGGTAGCCTATAGTCCCGACGGCAAGCCGCAGGCCGGGATGGGCGTGTCGGTGGCGGATTACGACGGCGACGGCAATCTGGATATCGTTAAAACCAATTTCGCGGGCGACACATCCAGCCTCTACCACAACCTGGGAAAGAACTTTTTCGAAGATATGACGTTCCAGGCAGGACTGGGCCGCAACACGCGGTTCATGGGCTGGGGCGTGGGCTTCTTCGACTTCGATAACGACGGCTGGCCCGACATTCTGGCGGTAAACGGCCACGTATATCCGGAAGTGGGGCAGCCCAACGACGAGCAAGGCTATCGCGAGCGCAAGGTGCTGTATCATAACCTGGGAAACGGAAAATTCGCGGACGTATCGCAGGACGCCGGGCCCGGAATCCTGGAACCGGCATCCGCGCGTGGCTGCGCGTTCGGCGACTTCGACAATGACGGCGACCTGGACGTGGTGATCAACACCGTCAACGACCGGCCGCAATTGCTGCGCTGCGACAGCCAGCTAAAGAACAACTGGCTGAAGGTGAAGACCATCGGCATCAAATCGAATCGCACCGGAATCGGCGCGCGCATCTATTGCACACCGGAGGGCGGGCGGCGGCTGATGGACGAAGTCCGCAGCGGCAGCAGCTACTTTTCGCAAAATGACCTGCGGGTGCATTTCGGTCTGGCCGGCGCGAAAAAGGCCGACCTGGAGATCCGTTGGCCCAGCGGCCAAGTCGACCGGATTACCGGCGTGAAAGCCAACCAGGTAGTGACGGTAACGGAGGGAAAGGCCGGTTGATCCGGCGTTTGCTGTTCATCGCTACGCCTGCCGCCTATTTTGCAGTGTCCTTCTTCTGTAGCATTCTGCCCAGCTCCGCCTCTTTAGTTTGCTTCACGTGCTCACCCCTGGCAAACGCCGCCTTGCTGCCCTCCAGATCGCCCTTCAGCCGCAACAACTGGCCCAGCGTGTTGTAGGGTCCCGGATCGTCCGGATTCAACTGGATCGCCGCGCGCAGGGCCGCCTCCGCGCCCTCGCGATCCCCCTTCTGCTTCAAAGCCGTTCCCAACATGAAGTAAGCCTCGCCGTAATTCGGACGCTCCGCGATGGCCGCCTGCATCTGCTTGGCCGCTTCGTCGAACGCCCCCGTCTGCCAGTAGGCGATGCCCAAGGTGTAGTGCGCCTCCGCTAAGCTGGGGTCCAGTTCCAGTGCCCTTTGCAACTCCGCCTTGGCCGCTTCGATCTCGTCCTTGTTCTTCAGCGCGATCCCCAGATCGTAATGCGCGCTGGCCAGATCCGGATCCCGCCGGATGGCCTCCCGCAACTGCTCCACCGCTTTATTCAGATCGCCCTTCTGGATGCACGCAAACCCCAGGTTGACGCGCGCCATATTGAACGATGGGTCCGCTTCGAGGATCTTCTCGAACTGCGCAATACCTTCGTCCGCGCGGCGCGTGTTCACTAGCGTGGTCCCCAAGTTGTTGCGCGCGTCGCTGTCCGCCGGGTTCAGATCCACTGCGTGCCGGTACGCATCCACCGCCGCCGCCAGGTCTCCCGTCTGCTGTAGAGCCATGCCCAGCGAGTTCCAGGCATCCGCGCGCTTGCCGTCCAGCGCCACGGCTGCCTGCAGATGCGGCAGCGCATTCTTGTATTGGCCATCCGACTTGAGCGCCTCCCCGTAGCGGAACTGGTAGTCGAAGTTGCCCGCATCCAGCGCCGCGGCGCTCTGCAGATGAGGGATGGCGCGCGCATGCTCCTCCGCCAGCCAGCAAGCTACCCCCAGATGATACTGCGCCGGCGCGTAACCGGGGTCCAGGTCGAGCGCCCGCTGAAAGCTCTGGATGGCTTCGTCCCGCCGGTTCAGGACCGCCAGCAGAAACCCGACCTCATCTTCCAGGTTCGCCGATTTCGGATCGAGCGCCGCCGCTTGCTGGTAGACTGCCAGCGCACCCGCGGCATCCCCCTGCGCCTTCAGCGCAGCGCCGCGCGCCTCCAGGTCCCGCACGGTGTCGGCGGCGTACGTCACTGAGCAAATGCAAAGGAGTAAGACCGGCAACCGCACTTGGGTCCATTATATCGGTCGCGTGCCGGCGCGGGGGTTGGCGATTTCGGCGAGCCATTGACCGGCTCCACCAGAGGGTATACTCTACCCATGCGTCTGGTACTGCTATTCCTTCTCGCGTTGGGTTGCCTGGCGGATGAACCGTTAATCTCGCGCCCGGTGCGCGCGTGGGAGTTCGTGGACGTCACGGGACCGCGCGCCGGCCTGCTGGGGACGGAAGACGGCACGCTCGAAGCGTACGTGTATCCGCTAAAGATTTTCGGCGGCCTGAAGCTGCGGTTCATCACGGGCGCGCAAGTGATACCAGGCGAGAGCGTCGCGCGGCGCGTTTTGGCGCGGCCGGGATCATACACCATCACTTATGCGGGCGACGATTTCCAGGTTGCCGAGACGTTGCTGGCGCCCATCGGCGAGCCGGGCGCGCTGGTGCTGCTGAACGTGGAAGCGCGCAATCCGGTGCGGGTAGATGTGGAGTTCGTGCGGGACTTCCAGCTCATGTGGCCGGCGTCCATCGGCACTGGCTACGGCGAATGGAGCGATGCGCTGAAGGCCTTCCGGTTCGGGGCGGACGGGCAGCCTTACGCGGCGCTGTTCGGATCGCCGGACGCGTCGCTCGAATCGCAAGCTTACGCCACGAATTATTCGAGCGCGGCGTATTCGGTGTTCACGCTGGGCGTCATCAAGGGTCACGCGGAGCGGGTGTTGGCAGTGGCCGCGTCCATGAAATCGGCGGACGAGGCGGCGGCGGTGTACCGGCGCCTGATTCAGCGGAGTGGCGCAATGGCCGGGGAAACCGCGCGGTATTATCGCGATTACTTGGCGAGCACCATCGAGCTGCGGCTGCCGGATGCGGCGCTGCAGCAGGCGTATGACTGGTCGCGCGTGAGCGTGCTGAAGGGATTCGTCGATAATCCGTTTCTGGGGCGGGGACTGGTGGCCGGGTATGGACCGTCGAAGGGAGCGTACCGGCCGGGGTTCGCGTGGTTCTTCGGCCGCGATTCGTTCTGGACGTCATTCGCCCTGACGGCGGCGGGGGATTTTGCCAATGCGCGGGCGGCCATCCAGTTCATTTCGCGATTCCAGCGGGACGACGGCAAGATTCCGCACGAGATCTCGCAATCGGCGAGCCTGCTCGACTGGTTCAAACAGTTCCCATATGGGTTCGCGTCCGCGGATGCCACGCCGCTATACGCCATCGCCACGGGGGATTACGTGCGGGCGAGCGGCGATACGGCCTTTGCGCGGGAGCAGGCGCCGCGGCTTTGGAAGTCGCTCGCGTTCATGCAATCGACACTGGATGAAACGGGCTTTCCGCGCAATCTGCGTGTGGGGCATGGCTGGGTGGAAGGCGGACCGCTGTTGCCCGTGCGGGTGGAGTTTTATCAAGCGGGCTGTTACGTGGAGGCGCTGCGCTCATTGGCGATGCTGGCGCGCGTGACGGGCGACGATGCGCGTGCCAAGCAGTTGGACGCGGAATTCGGACTGAAGCGGCAGGCGCTTGAGGAGCGCTTCTGGCTGGCGCAGTCGCACGATTACGCCTTCGCGGTGGGCGCCAACGGACAGCCGGTGGATCAGCCCAGCGTGCTGGCGGCCGTGCCGATGTGGTTCGATCTGCTCGACAGGCGGCACGCGCAGGAGATGGTCGGCCTGCTGGCGGACGAGCAGCACGCCACGGATTGGGGCATGCGGATCATTTCGTCGCGCAGCCCGCTTTACGATCCTTCGGGCTACCATTTCGGATCTGTCTGGCCGCTGTTCACGGGTTGGGCCTCGGTGGGCGAATACCGCAACCATGCAGCCCAGCCGGCGCTGGCGAATCTGCGAGCCAATGCGTGGCTGGCGCTGGATGGCGCAGGCGGCAACACGACGGAAGTGCTTTCGGGCGACTCCTATTCGCCGCTCTCGACGGCCTCACCGCACCAGATCTGGTCGGCGGCCATGGTGGTTTCGCCGCTGCTGCGCGGCATGCTGGGACTGGAGATTGACGCGGGCGTGCGCAAACTGGTGTTCGCGCCGCATCTGCCGGCGAACTGGGAGACGGCCGGCGTCCACGGCATTCCCCTGGCCGGCGCGCGCGTGAACCTGGATCTCCGCCGGGACGGGAGTTCGCTCGAACTGACGGTCGGGAATCCCGGAAGCGGGACATTCGATCTGGAGTTTGCGCCGGCATATGCGCCGTGCGCGCATGTGGACAGCGCCACGCTGGACGGCAAGCCGGTTACCTGGAAGACGGACGAGGAGATACTGGACTGGCATCCGCGATTTTCGGTGGCGGTCAAGCCGGGAAAGACGACGCTCAAGATCCGGCATCACGGCATGTTCGGGTATGCGGCGCCGTTCGAGCCGCCGCGGCTGGCCGAGCCGAGCTCGAATCTGAAGGTGGTTTCCGAGCAGTGGACGGACCAGGGGCGAAGGCTGGCGCTGACGGTAGAGGGGCGCGCGGCGCGTGATTACCGGCTGGAGCTGGTGAATGGCGATCTGCTGGCGAACGTGGAAGGCGCGCGGCGCGCGGGCGAGGGCTTGATCGTGAGCATGCCCGGCGGGAGCGCCGGGTATGTCAGCACCCGGATTGTGTTTGTGCTGCGTTAGGCCGATCCTACGGCGTCTTCCTCCTGCTGCATGCAACTGGGGGACCCGGGCCGGGCCCCGAAAACCCGCACGCCACCAGCCAGCGGCGAGAATCAATGCAGTTCGTCCACGAGCCGCGTGTACACCGCGTTGGTCCACCCGAACCCTGCCTGGTTCGACTGGTACCCATAACGGATGCTGCTGCTGTCCGTGCCGCGCCGGACCACGTCGTACTTCTCCACGATGAATCCGACCTTGGCGTATTCGTCCTCGACCAGTGAGACAAATTCGCGCGAAATGCGGTCCGCATCGGCCTTGAAGCCGTAGCGGCGCAGTCCTTCCACTGCAATCAGCTGTAAAGGCGCCCAGCCGAAGGGCAGGTCCCACTGGTTGCCGCTCTCGTACGTGCTGGTGGCCAGGCCGCCTGGCCGCTCGAACTTCACCACATTCCGCGCCACGGCCGCGGCCTGCTCCTTGCTCGCGATGCCGGCCCAGAGCGGATAGAACGTGGTCAGGAACGGGTACCGGCGGATGGACTTGTGGGCGAAATTGTAATCGTAGTAGAGCTTGTCCTGCGTGTCCCACATCAGCCGGTTAATGGCCTCCGCGCGATCCGCCGCCCGCTTCCGCCAGGTAGCCGCATCCGCCTCCTTGCCCAGAATCGCGGCAATCTCCGCCGTCTGGCTTTCCATCAGGTACAGCAGTGAGTTTAAACACACGGGATCGTAATGAATAATGTCCACGCTGAAAGGGCCGAAACGGTTGGAAGGATCGAACCCGGATTCGCGCATCGAGCGGTCCCCCTTGTAGAAGAGATCCGTGAGCACGCCGCGCTTTTGGTCGAAGAACTCGCCCACGTCGTAGTCGGGCACTTTGTTCGTACGGTAATAGTCCTTCACTCGATCGTAGTGTGTCAGTCCCCGCGCGTCCCGTTCGGCCGAAAGCGATTCCGGCGCAGGACCGTCACCCAGGTCGTAATAGCGTGACAACCCGGTCGACGGCGTGAGGTGCGGCTCGCTGGTCCAGAAGCGATAGTAGGATTCGATTGCGGGCAACGCGGCGGCCAGCCACTGCCGATCCTTGCTGCGCTCGTAGACGCCCAGTACCATCTGCGTCAGAAAAGGAGGCTGCGAGCGCGTCAGGTAATAAGTTCGGTTGGCGTTCAGGATCTTTCCGTAGTTCCGGATTTCGTACAGAAAGTTGTCAGCCATGTCCTTGGCCAGCGCGTCCTCATGATCGCGCAGCAGACCTACCTGAATGAAGTAACTGTCCCACCCGTACATCTCGTTGAAGCGGCCGCCGGGCACCACGTACGGCCGCGGCAGATAGAGCAGGCCCTCGTCCTTCAACCGCGCGGTATCCTCCGGCAGCTTGCGGATCTCGATGCTCTCGAAATCGCGCGCCGCCATGTCCCGCCGCAGTTGCTGTTCGATCGATTGCAGATCCTCCTTCGCCGGGATATAGACCGGCCAGCGCCCGTTTCCCAACGGCTGAAATTTGGGATCCGCGGCGGCCGACGCCAGATTACGATTGGAGCGCGTCAGCACGCCCCACATCTTCTGTATATAATCCTGAATCGGCGCGTACTGCGCCTTGGGAGCAGTCTGCGCGGCCAGCGTCGCCAGGAATAGCGCCGCGAGACCCAACGGGAGGAAGTAACGTGTACGCCGGTGCAAGCAAACAGTATATTACTTTAAGCGATGAATCCCGGCATCCTCGCAGGCTTTTGGTTCGCCGGCGCCTTCGTAGCTCTCCGCGGCTCGTTCCGGACCGCCGAATCGAACGGGCCCTGCAGAATCACGAACGCGTCAGCCCGAACCGGAAGTGAAAGTCGAGATTCAGACATGTGCTAAGACGCCTGACGCTCGCTTGCGCCGCGCCCGATGCGGATGGCGGCGGCCATCGCGTCACGCACGCGGCCCAGAGACGGGCGCGCCGTGTCCAGTCCTGGCGCGGCGCTCTGACGGTCGGCATACAGGCATCCCACCGACCTCTGGTCCACCACGATGGGGAAGAGCGCAAAGGCGGTGGGTTCCAGCGCGGTCACCAGCGCGCTGCGGTCGTACCGGCCATCCCGCGAGCAATCGATCAACACATCTTTATTGCTTTGCACCGCGGCGCGAATCGGTCCTTCCAGACGGTCGAGCGGAAAATTGAAGCGGCGCAGCACGTCCTCGGCGATGCCCCCTGTTGCCAGCCGCCCTCGAATGGAAGTCTGCTCGTCGTTCAGAAGCGCGAATACTGCCCGGTCGAAGCCCACGGTGTGGACCGCATCGAGCAGCGCGCTGATGACCGCGGTCACCTCAAAGCCGTTCTGCTGCAACGACCGGTCGGCATCTTCCACTGCCCGATCGAGCGTGTGCAGCCCGGCGGCGTCGAACACCGGCGCCGACGACAGCAGATGGCGCGCCCGTTCCGCCTGACGGTCCAGACGCAGCCGGCTGTTTGGAATTCCAAGCGCCGCAAAGGTCTGCTGCGTCTCGGCGGCCGCGCACTCCGCCACGCGCTGCAGGTCGCGCGCGGGCAGCAGCACGCGCCGTCCCAGCCGGTCCACGATCGAAGGAAGCCGGACTCCGTCGATGCCCGCGCCATCCCGGTATACGGCGTGCGTCAGGTGGCGCGCATAGTCCGCGATGGAAGCCAGGCAGCGGTCCTGCGGAGATCCCACCATCGCCCCGAGTCCGCGCAGGCACAGGTACACCTTGGAAGGCATATTCCAGCCCGACGCCACGCGCAAACCGACTTCGTCCCAGGAGAAATCCATGACCCGCAGGCAGGCCGCGCGGGCGCCGATATTCTCCTCATGCATTGTCAGGATAATCTTCGAGTACTCCTCGGGACAATGGCACCCGATCAGCACTTCGCCCAAATTCCGGAACAGCCCGCATATGTGCGCCTCCTCGGGGCGAGGATAGCCGACGGCCGCGGCAATTTCCCGGCTATGCACGGCGCTCAGCAGCGACAGCATCATCAACTCGCGCAGACCGGGCGCGCGATTCGCAAAATACTCGATGTAGCGAACCGCGCTCACCAGGTTGCGCAGGGTCTCCCAGCCCAGCAACACGATGCCGTGCGGCACACTGAGGATCGGCCGGCCCGAGCGATTATAGAGCGCCGAATTGGCCGCCCGCAGGATCTGCGACGTTAAGCCCAGGTCCCTGAGCACCACGCGGGCCAGGCCGCTGGAGCTGCCGCCGTCCAGATCCAGCGTGCGCGCGATCACGTCGTTGGCGTGTTCGCAGAAGGGCGGCACGCCTTCCTCGCGCGCGATGCGCCGGACACAGAATTCCAGCTTCTGTTGCCTGCTCGTGGACCGGCGCGCTTCCGCGCCGATCGTGCTGTCCAGCTTTGGCTCACCCATGCGCATCTCGGGATAGGACGATGGCCGCCCACAACGCGGCTGGCGCGCCCGATCTACCTGCTCTCATCGGCCGATCGCCCGATTTCTTCCGCTGCCCCCCGAATCCTGGTATTCTGGCGGGTTCATGCTGACCGAGCATCCGCTCCTGAACGCCGTGATCTTCGCTTCACTGGGGATCGCGGTGTTCGCCGTGGCGTACGCCGTTCTGCTGAAGCTGACGCCCCTGAACCTGTGGCGGGAACTCACTGGCGAGCGCAATGTGGCTGTTGCCATCTTTGCCGGCGCAGCGGCCATCGGCATCTGTCTGATCATCGCCGCTGCCATGCATTAAGCTTGTGCTAACTTCTACCTATGGCGTTTGAGTCCGATAAAGTGATGTTTGAAATCTATCGCGAGACCGGGTACTCCGGAAAATATCGCGTGGTCTACTTTACCGAACTGCAGGATCACAATAAGGAAACCGAGATCAACCACGCGCTCAACGGCGAGCATTTCTACGACGGTTTTATAAAGAATTACCGTAAGGAAGAGGCCAAGGAGATCGTAGAAGCCTGCCTCACCCGCTTGAATAGCGGCGAGAAGTTGGACCCGGGTGACGTGGAGCGCGCTCTGGGCGACCACATCGCCTGATACCCCGGTGCAAATCACCCGCTATGCCAGCCTGACCGAGCCCCAGTTTCTGGGCTGCACCAGCGCTTTCGCCGATGCGCTGTCCGGCGAGCTGAATTCCGCGGCGATGTACTTGCGGAAGCTGGAGGGGCAAGCCAAGGGCGCTGCCTTCGCGTACGAGATGTCGCTCGACCGCCATCGCTACGGAGCGCTAACCGTGCTCGATCGCTGGGGCGCGCTGGTGGACGCCTTCGGTCCGCACATCGCGCTGAGCCGGTACCCGGCCATCGTGTCGGAGGCGCCGGCGCGCGTACGCACCGCCGAAAGCATTCTGGGGCATGTCAATGAGCTGATCGACGCCGCCGATCGCTATTCCAGCCCTGTGGTGGAAGCCTGCGTTCTGGCCTTCCAGTCGCTGGCGACCACTTTCGCCGAAGAGCGCCAGGCCGCCGATCAATCCGCGCGTCTGGGACCCATGCTGCCGGAAGAGTTCAAGGAGGCGCGCATGATCTTCCAGCACGATCTGGCGGCGCGCTAGGACGTCTTCTCGAAGACCACCATGTACTGGCTGTCCTTGATGTGCTCGTGTTCGGACACCTTGTGGAAGCCGTTGCTCTCGACTTCACGCACCAGGTCCGGCTCATCCAGCCGGATGTGTTTCACGGCGTCGCCGCCGGGCATGGCGTTCGGCCGTTTGTAATACTCCACGACGATCAGGCGGCCGCCATTCCGCAATGCCCGCCGGAAACCGGCCAGCATCTTGTCCGGATAGTTGTAGTGGTGATAGGAATCGAGCGCCAGGATCACGTCCACAGCGCCCGCTTCGAGCGCCGGATCGGCCTCCGACCCTTTGACGAACCGCACGTTGTCCAGCTTCTCGTCCGCGGCGTGCTTCCTGGCCGCGTCCAGAAAGTCGTCGAAGATGTCTTCCGCTACCACGTGCCCGGAAGGTCCCACGGCGCGGCTCAGGTAGGGCAGCATGTAGCCGACGCCGGTGCCGATGTCCGCCACGGTCATGCCAGGTTTGATCCCCATGGCCTCCGTCAGTTCCTGCGGACGTTCGGTGGCGTCGCGCCCCGGACTCCCCAGGCCGGCGGCGATGGACTTGCGCCCTTCGGCTGTCTGATAACGCTCGTTGGCATCTTTGGCGACTTGCGCCCACAGAGTGGCGCAGAAAGCCGCCGGCAAAACCAGGCGATAAATTTTCATAAAGCGGTCTCCATGGGCAGCGCTAGCGGAGGCTCCAGCAGGAAATCGAGCATCGCCATCTGGGCTACGGCCTCGCGGATCGCTTGCTCGTAGGTTGGTTCCACGGTGATGACGAACGGCAGGTCGCGTTTGGTTTCAATCGGCAATTGCAGGACGGCCTCCAGGCTGATGTGTTTGGCCGCCAATATGCCGGATAGCTCCGCCAGAATGCCTGGCCGGTCCTTCACCCGAAAGCGCAGGTAGTACGCGCGCTTCTGCAGCGTTACGGAGACCGGCCGGTACTCGCCCAACCGTTCATGCGCAAACGGCGAAACGCGCTCCGGACTACCGCTGCGGATTTCACGCGCCACGCGCATCAGGTCGCTGACCACCGCCACGCCAGTGGGCAGCGACCCGGCGCCGCGTCCGTAATAGAAAGTATCCTCGCCAAAGGCCCCCTTCACCCACACGGCGTTGTACGCTCCCTGCACGCCGGCCAGAATCGTGGAGCGGGGAATCAGGGCCGGCCGCACCGAGAGAATCAGGCCCTCCGCCGTCTGCCGCGCCGCGCAGATCAGCCGGATGGTGTGGCCCAGCTGATGCGCATAACGGAAATCCAGCGGAGAGAGGCGGCGAATACCCTCCATGAAAATATCCGACGGCGTGATCTTCTCGCCGAATGCCAGCGCCGAAAGGATCGCCAGCTTGGAGCGTGCGTCGATGCCGTCCAGATCGGCGCTGGGATCGGCCTCCGCATAACCCAGCTCCTGCGCTTCGGCGAGCACCACATCCAGCGGCGCATCGCGCTTCTCCATCTGCGTCAGGATATAGTTGCAGGTGCCGTTCAGGATGCCGTATAGGGCCGTCACGCGGTCTCCCGAAATGCCCTCGCGCAACACGGCGTGGATGGGGATGCCGCCCGCCACGCTGGCCTCCATCGCCACATTGATGCCCGCGCGAATGGCCCGGTCCCAGATCTCCGGCCCGCAGGCCGCCATCAGTTCTTTGTTCGCCGTGACCACCGATTTGCGGTTGCCGATGGCCGCATTCACGATTTCTGCGGCCACCGTGACGCCGCCCACCAGTTCCGCAACGATATCGATATCGGGATGCGAGACCACCTCGCGCCAGTCCGTGGTTTTGAGCACCGGCCCCAGCGACTCGGGAATCGTCTTGGCGGCAACGGACCGGCAACAAACCGCCGAGACCTTGAGGCGGAAACCCAACTTGAGCGCGATCTGGTCGGCATTGCCGGCGAGTATGGCAAGCGTTCCGGAACCCACATTGCCAAGGCCGATAATGCCCACATGCACTTCCCGCATATGGGCATTATGGCATGCGGGCGCTAACAGCCGTCGCCGCGAACGGATTACCTTCTCCCGCGGAAGCGGTCTAGTTCGCGGCGGTTGCGCTTCGACGGCTTGCCTTCGTGTACCGCTTGGAAATGTGGCAAGGCTTTGCGCTCTTCCGCCAGCTTCAGCCGCAGCTCGCGGCTCGCCGGGGTCTCCCGGTAGAGCGTCTGCGCCACCGCGGACGGACCGCGCATCTCGTTGAGCGCCAGGACCTCCAACTGGTATTCGCCGCCTTCGTTCTTCACGCGCAACAGGTCGCCCGCGCGGACCTCGCGCGAAGCCTTGGCCGCCTGGCCGTTGCAGTCAATTCTGCCGAGTTCGCAGGCGCGCGATGCCAGCGCCCGTGACTTGAAGAAGCGGGCCGCCCACAGCCATTTGTCGATTCTCATCGTAGTTGCTACCGTCAGCGCAGCCGCCAACGCCCATCCGAAAATTCCGCGCGCTCCTCGTCCCAAGTGCCGAACTTGGAGGCCATCTGCCCGCCGTCCACGAACAGCGCCGCTCCCGTGATATAGGATGCCAGGTCGGACGCCAGGAAGGCGATGGCGTTGGCGACCTCTTCCGGTTCGCCGCCGCGCCCCAGCGGCATGTGCCGGAAATAGTCCTTGAGCACCGCGGCATTCGAGAAGCTGCGCTCCGTAAGGCGCGTGCGGATCAGGCCCGGGCATACGGCATTCACCCGGATCCCGTAAGGCCCCAGCTCGTTGGCGATGGTATGCAGGATTCCCAGCAGCCCGGCCTTACTGGCGTTGTAGGCCGTGAGGCGGGCTTCGCCGTCGTAGGAGTTGGTGGAAGCCGTCATCACCATGGCTCCGCGGCGGCGCGGAATCATGCGCGCGGCCGCCGCTTGCAGGGTATTGAAGATGCCGGTAAGATTCACCGCGATCGTGCGCTGCCAGTGCTGCTCGCTGGTCGCGACAAAATCGGCCTCGTCGCCGATGCCGGCATTAGCCGCCACGATGTCCGGCACGCCCGTCTGGTCGAAGGCTCGCTCCAGCGAAGCGCGGTCGGTGACGTCCACCACGTAGCCGCTGCCGCCCAGTCGCGCGCCGGCCGCGGCCGGGTGTTCGCGCTCCAGGTCGAAAATAGACACGCGCGCGCCTCCTTCGGCCAGCACACGCGCCGTGGCCGCCCCGATGCCGTTGACGCCGCCGGTCACCACGGCGATCCTGCCTGCGAAATTGAAAGCCATCCCACCTTTATACAGAATTCGGCGTGAATGATAAAATCGAAAGAAGAGCCAACCGCTCTTTCCACATCATGAGCACCCCGGCAGCCGGCCACCCCGCCACCGCGCGGGAAATCATCCTGGAGATCATCCGGAACATGCGGGAGGGGCTGGAACCCCTTCACTACACCACGCTCCCGCCCGCTATTTATCACGTCTACCTGCATCCGGACGATTTTGAGCGCCTGCGCGGCATCTTCCCGCGCATGCAGGAGGAGACCCGCCAGGCGCTGGACGCCGAGCTGGCCGATCTCAATCGCGCATCGCTGGGCGAGCGCCTCAAGCTGGCGCGCAAGCCCCCGTCCAAGGTGGTGGCGCCGGATGGCGGCTGGCGCATCCAGTTCTTTGAAAACAGCGACGACGATGTCGCGCCGGGAGATATCGTCATCTATTCCGAGCTGGCGCTGCCGGCCAAGCCCGAGTTCGGCGCGGGCAGCATGACCAAACGCATCAATACGCGCCGCATGGCGGGCGAACTGAGCGCCGCGCAGAAATACGAAGAGCAGCTTCCCCCCACCCGGGAGATGGATGCCTACGCCACCATCAATTATGAAGACCAGGGCGCCGGCCAGACCTACCGCATGACCAAGAACCAGATCGTGATCGGGCGCGGCGGCCGGGATTACTGGACGGACCTGAAGCTGAACACCCTGCCGGACGTCTCGCGCGAGCACGTGCGCCTGCGCCGGGACGCTGAAACGGGCGAGTTTTTCATCAAGGACCTGAGCCGCCTGGGCACCAGCGTCAACGGTCAGCCGATTCCTACCAGCGTCGAATTTGTGGAAGGGGAAAAGCGCGACAAGAACGTGGAGGTCAGGCTGCCCGCGCAAGCGCGCATCGGCTTGGCGGACGTGGTGTTCCTGGAGTTCCGCGCCGCCGAGAGCAAGTGATGCGCCGCTTCTGACATGCCTGTCAAGACCAAGCTTCGTGGCGCCGGCGAAAGCCACATGGGCATGGTCCGCCAGAACAATGAGGACCGCTGGCACATCGATGCGGACCGCGGTATTTTCCTGGTAGTGGATGGCATCGGCGGGCAGGCCGCCGGCGAAAAGGCCGCCGACATCGCCGTGAACCTGGTGCGCACCCGGCTGGAACGCCAGACGGGTACGGCCGAAGACCGCATCCGCGAAGGCATTACGGTGGCCAATAACGAGATCGTGCGCCTGGCCGCCACGAATCCCGACTGGCATGGGATGGCCTGCGTGCTGACCGTGGCGGTGATCGAGCAGGGCAGCGCCATTGTCGGACACGTCGGCGATTCCCGCCTGTACAAGATCCGGCGCCGGGAAATCCGCAAGATCACCAGCGATCATTCCCCCGTGGGCGAGCGCGAAGATGGCGGCGAGATCTCCGAAGCGGAGGCCATGCGGCATCCCCGCCGCAACGAAGTCTTTCGCGATGTGGGCTCGCAGGAGCACGCCCCGGACGACCCCGATTTCATCGAAATACGGCGCATCCCGTTTGAGCCCGATAGCGCGTTGTTGCTGTGCAGCGACGGGCTGAGCGACCAGGTCACCTCGAGCGAGATCATGCGCGCGGTGCTGGCTAACGCGGGGCGTCCCGGCGGCGCCGTCCACGAGCTCATTGAAGCGGCCAATCGCGCGGGCGGCAAGGACAATGTCACGATTCTCATCGTGGAGGGCGAGCAGTTCGCCGGCGCGCGCGAGACGCTTCGCGAACCCGCTCCGGCGGGCAGCCCGTTCGCCGCCAAGCCGGCTATATTCGTTTACGGCGTGATCTGTGCGGCGCTGGTCTTAGCCGGCCTTCGTTACTACGGCTTGTGGGATCGCCCGCCGGTGGTGGTGCCTCCGCAGACGCTGCGCGTGGGCGCGGGCGGCTTTGCCAGCATTGGCCAGGCGCTGGACAAAGCCCGCCCCGGCGACACGGTGGAAGTTCCCAGTGGTGAGTACCTGGAGCAACTCCGGCTCAAAAATGGCGTGACGGTAAGAGGGCGGCTGCCGGATGTGCCGGTGCTGCGCGCCGCCGCTATGCCAAACGGACCGGCGGTGGCCATTGTGGCGGAGGGCGTCCAAGGGGCGCGGGTTTCCGGCTTCCGCATCCGGGCCGATGAGAAAGCGCCGCTGGAAGTCGCCGTGGTGATCGCAGACTCCGATCTCGAATTGCAGGACACGGAGATCGTGGGCGCTGCCACGGGCATCGCCATCCGCGGAAAATCCAAGGCGGTGCTGCGCGCCAATTCGATTGAGGATTGCCTGGATACCGGCATTCGCGTCTCCGGCGAGTCGGCTCCGTGGATTCTTTATAACGCTATCCTGCGCAATGGGCGCGGCCACAAGGCGCCGCGCAAGCCCGGGCCGGGCATCGCGATTGAGGATCCGGCAAGGCCTGTGCTGGTCGGCAACACCTTCGGCGACAATGGCGGCGATCCGGTTGCCGTGCCGGCCGGGATGGAGACAGATCCCATCACCAAATTCAATTTCTTCCTGCCGGCCAAGCCGGCCGCGCGCAACCGGGGAGCGGCGCACTAATGGTCATTCCCGAGAGGCGCAAAGTCGGCAAATACGAGATCCTGCGCAAGCTGGGCCGCGGCGGCATGGCTGATGTGTACCTTGCGCAGGATACCGAACAGGAGCGTACGGTCGCTCTGAAAGTCATCGAGGACGGTCCGGACGCAGATTCGCGGGAAGCCATCGAGGCCGAACGCCGCGGCTCCCAGTTACAGGCCCGGCTCGCGGAAATCGACTCGCGCGTGGTGCGCATCTTCGATACCTGCGATATGGACGGCTACTTCGCCGTGGCCATGGAATACGTCGAAGGGCGCGATCTCTCGGACCTGATGCGCCATGGGCCGGCTCCCGTGGATGATGCGGTGGATATTGCGCTGGCCATCTGCCAGACGCTCGAGAACGCGCACAAGCTGGAAGTCACCATCGATGGCAAGGAGTATTGCGGCATCGTACACGGCGATATCAAGCCGAAGAACATCCGCATCGATAACGAGAACCGCGTACGCGTGTTGGACTTCGGCATCGCCAAAGCCCTATCGCTTTCGCGCAAGCTGACGCGCAACGAATTCGGCAGCGTGCCCTATGCGTCGCCCGAGCGGCTGGATTCCGGCGAAGTCAATGCCATGTCGGACCTCTGGTCGCTGGGCGTGCTGCTGTACGAGCTGGTGGCCGGATCGCAGCCCTACCAGGCGGAGAACACCGAGCGCCTGGAGCGCATGATTCGCTCTCGGATCCCGGCTCCGCCCGCGCCGGACCCTTGTCCCGAGGCTCTGCGCCGCGTCCTCTGCAAGACCATGGATCCGCAGCCCCAGCGGCGCTATCAGTCGGCGGCGGAATTGGGCGCCGACCTGGCGGCGTTTCGCGCGGGCGGCGCGGTGAACGCGGACCCCCCGGAAGACGCCAATGCCACGCGCCGCACATTCCATGTCGCCGCGGATGTGGACGACAGCACCCGCCGCACGGATCAGCCGCGAAAGTTCGGAGCGCCCGCGCCGGCCACTGCCACTATGCGGTCGGCCAATGCCCCCGCCGCTCCCAAGTCGCTCGCCCGTACCCAGCGCGAGCGCGATACCAAGCGATTTCTGGTCGCGCTCGCCGGCCTGGCGCTGGCTTATTCGGTGATTCAAGTCACTTCGAGCATTGCCCTGTGGCGGCATGGACAGCAGCTCGACCGCGACATTAACACCGAAGTGACCACCGATCCAGATACCATCTGGGCCCGCTGGGCGGACCTCTCCAAGGGCAATGCGCAGTCGCTGGCGCTGTTCGGCCCCCGCCACTCCGTAAAGAAGCGGCTGGTGGCGGCGGCCGACCGCGTGATCGAGACTTACCGCAACAGCGACCGTCAGCCGGTCTACGAAAACGATTGGAAGCGCGCGCGGCAGGATCTGGCTCGCGCGCTGGAGCTCGATCCGCGCGATGAGACGGTGCGCGGTGAGATGCGCTTGTGCGACGGCCACATCGATCGCATCAACGGCCTCAGCCATCGAAATGCCACGCTGCTGAACGAGGCCGTGCAGAAGTTCGAGGAAGCCCAGCAACTGCTGCCTCGCTCGCCCGATCCGCAGCTTGGCCTGGCGCATGTGTATGTTTACGGCTTGAAGGATATCGACCGGGCGTACGCGGCTTTGCAGGAGGCCGAGCGGCACGGCTACAAGCTGGGAAACCGCGAGAAGGCCCAGCTCGCCGACGGCTATCGCGACCGCGGCGACCGGCTCTGGTGGGACTCGCGCGACGTGCGTGGGTTGCCTCAAGAGAAGGACCAGATCGAGAAGGCCGCCGACGATTACCGCCGAGCGCTGGAGATGTACCAGGGTCTGGTTCCTTACGGCAACGCCAATATCAACATCGTGCGGGTGCAGAGCAGCCTGAGCAGCATCCAGCTCCGGCTGACAGAGATCGACACCGAGTCACATTAGCATTTATGGCGTGGAGTTGCGAGCCCACAAATACCAGGTCAGGCTTGGTCTGGCCGCTCCGCGGAATAACCGCAGAAATGCAGGACGGCGACATCGGCCGGCCATCGCCGTTGAAATCGCGAACCGCCAGCGCGCCGGGCGTCGCTCCGGGAAGCGAATCGATCTCGGCCCCAACGCCTCCTGCGCCGTTACCGGTAAATACGGCGATGGCGTTACTGCTGGCGCCCACGATCAGGTCCGCGTGGCCATCGTGGTTCACGTCGGCTACCGCCACGGAGAGCCCGATATACGTGTCGCTGATGGTGTAAGTGCCATCGCCGTCGGCCAGCATGATTTGGCTGTAATCTTTCAGTCATGTTGGTGAACTGTCAGCTTACTGACATGGCGCCACGGCAAGATCACACAAATCTTTTCAGCGGCTCGGCGATTTTTTCTTGAGATTTCAGCCCCCGCTCGGCGCACGAGAATATATGCAGGCGAAATCTCTGCTGCGCCGACATGCGCGCCAGCCCTTCGATGGCCAGATGCAGGTGTCGTGGAAAGACTCGCGGGGACGCGTGCAGAGCCTGCGCGCCAGGTGCCTGGATTTGTCCGCCGAGGGAGCCCGCCTGGAGACGGATATACCTATTCCACCGCGCACCAGCATAACGCTCAACTCCGCGCGGCACGGTAGCTTGGGAACCGCGTCGGTCCGGCACTGCGTGCGCAACGCACTGAAATACTCCATCGGCGTCGAGTTTAATTCTTCGCTGGCCCTGGCCGGCCGCGCACGGAAGGAGTGCCTGGCGGAAACTCAACCCTCGCGGCATGACGTATCATGACCGCGGCGGACACTCTGCCCATTTTGAAACCGGCACTCTGGCCCTTGCAGCCGGAAGCCCTGGCCGATCTGGATATCTCACCCAGCCTGGTGCAGGATCTGGTCGTACGCGCCGTCCGGGAGCAGGGAGAGTCTGGTTTCGCATCGCTCAGCGCGCGCCTGAAGCTGCCGAACATGGTGCTCGAGCCCGTATTCCGTCAGTTGCGGCAACAGGCCTACCTGGACGTGAAGGGCATGCAGGGCAACGATTACCGTTTTGGCCTGACCGCATCCGGCAAGGCCATGGCAGCCGACCGCGCGGCGATTTGTGCCTATGCCGGTCCCGCGCCGGTATCGCTGGCGGCCTATGACCGCGCCGTGAGAGAGCAGGCCGCGCATGTGCGCGTCAGCCGCCAGAGTCTGCGTGAGGCGCTCAGCGACCTGGTGCTTCCAACGCCTCTCCTCGATCAGCTCGGCCCCGCCCTGATTTCACAAAAAGCGCTGTTTCTCTACGGTCCCACCGGCAACGGCAAAACCAGCCTCGCCGAGCGGCTGCTGCGCGTCTATCAGGACGGCGTGCTCATCCCCTATGCCGTGGAATTGGACGGTTACATCATCACGCTGTTCGATCCCGTGCTACACCGGCCGTGCGCCGAACAGCCTGAAGAGCTGGATGCCCGCTGGGTGCTCTGCCACCGCCCATCGGTGGCGGTGGGCGGCGAACTGGTTTCCGAAATGCTCGAGTTGCGTTCGGACAGCTCCTCGGGGATCTATGCCGCGCCGCTGCAGATGAAAGCCAACAACGGCATCCTGGTGATCGACGACTTCGGCCGGCAAGTGATTTCGCCGCGGGACCCGTTTGAAGTGATGGTGGTCTTCGCCACCAACCTGGACCCCTCGGAGCTGGCTGACGAGGCCTTCCTGACGGCGCATCCACAATAAGATTTTTATCGAACCGGTCACCAGGCAGTGCTTCCACGAGATCCTGGCGCGCGCGCTCGACCAGCGCCGTCTGGCCTGCGACGCACAGACGGCGGGCTACTTCGCCGAACTGTGCCTGCGACATGGCGACGCTTTGAAGGCCTGCTATCCGGCGGATCTCTGCGATATCCTGATTTGGCGCAGTGAATACGAGGGCCGTCCGGCGCGCGTGACTGGCGAAGAACTGGATTGCGCGGCCGGGATGTACTTTACGCGCCCGCGCAGCTAGCGCGCGCCCGGCTTACTCTTCCGCTTCCCCGCTTCCACGATGTCGGATGCGGCCGCCTGGAGCCTTTTGCGTTCGTCGGCGCTCAGGTAGCCGGCGTGGAACATCGAACTCGGTGAACCCCGCGTTGATGTCCTTGAAGCGCTTGCTAGGGTCCGGAAAAGCATTCAGCCCGCCCTGATATTGGTCGATGACCTGGCGCGGGCTCACCAGTCCGCTCTTGACGCGCGCTCCTCGCCGATCAGGCAGCGGTTCACTTGCTACAGCAGTTCGGGCCTCGCGTCGATACGCTGCACGGCTCCCGCCACGCGAATATGAAGGAGTTGCGGTTCGGCGCGGCCGGCGGCGAGTGGAGAGTGGCTTTTGCCTTCGTCTCCCTTTCCAGCGGGCCAAATGGGCGTCGGAACGGGAATGATCATGCCCACCAACGTGGACGACATAATTAAGCAACTGAGTCCCGCGCAGCGCCGGAAGGTCGAGGCCCGCGCCGCCCAGCTGATCGCCGAGGAGATGACCCTGGCCAAGACTCTCGGGATCACCCAGGACAGCGTTTCGCGGCTGGAAAAGCGCAGCAATCTGTTGCTCTCCACGCTGCGGAAGACCGTCCAGGCGATGGGCGGAAAGCTGTCGCTCGTGGCTGAATTCCCGGCCGTGCGGCGGCGGGGCGCGTCAAGAAAGCTGACGCTAGTCTTCCGCCTCACCCAGATCCGCCGCGCGATTCTCGAACTTGGTGAACTCGTGCAGGAACACCAACTCGACCGTGCCCGTCGGGCCATTGCGCTGCTTGGCCAGAATCAGCTCGGCTTTGCCCCGGACGCTTTCATCCTGCGGCTTGTAATATTCCTCGCGAAACACGAAGCCCACCAGGTCGGCATCCTGCTCGATCGATCCCGACTCGCGCAGATCGCTGAGCATGGGCTTGTGATCGCCCTGGCGCGCTTCCGGCGCGCGGTTGAGCTGCGAAAGCACCAGCATCGGCACGTTCAGATCCTTGGCCAGCATCTTCATGCCGCGCGAAATGGTGCTGATCTCCTGGTTGCGGTTTTCGAAGCGCCCGCGCCCGCTCATCAACTGCAGATAATCGACGATCACCAGCCCCAAGCCATTCTGCTCGGCCTTCAGGCGGCGCAGCTTGGCGTGGATATCCATCAGGTGAATGCCGGCCGTATCGTCGATGAACAGCGGTGCTTCCACGATGCTGGATGCGGCCGCCTGGAGCCTTTTGCGTTCGTCGGCGCTCAGGTAGCCTGCGCGGAACTTCTGGCTGTCCACACGCGCGGTGGCGCACAGCATGCGCGTCAGCAGCGACTCTTTCGACATTTCCAGCGAGAAGATGGCCACCGGCCGCTTCCCTTTGGCGGCGACATGCTGCGCGATGTTCAGCGCCAGCGCCGTCTTGCCCATGGATGGCCGCGCCGCCAAAATGAACAGGTCGCCCGCGTGCAATCCGCTGGTCTTCTCGTCGAACTTGGTGAATCCCGTGCTGATGCCCTTGACGCGCTTGCTGGGATCCAGGAAAGAGTTCAGCCCGCCCTGATACTCGTCGATCACCTGGCGCGGGCTGACCAATCCGCTCTTGACACGCGCTTCGCCGAGCTTCAGCAGCGTCTCTTCGGCGCCCGCCAGGATTTCGTCCGGCTCTTCCTCGCCGATCAGGCAGCGGTTCATCAGATGCTGCGAGGCGAAGATGATGCGTCGCAAAACGGCCTTGTCCTTGACGATGCGGATGTAGGCGTCGATATTCAGGATCTGCGGCAGGCCGTCATCCAGCGAGACCAGGTAGCTGAGGCCGTCGCAGGATTCCAGCTCGTTGAAGCGCATCAGCTCGTTGGCTACGGTGATGCGATCGATGTGCTCGCCGCGCTCGTGCAGCTCGCCCATCCGGGAGAAGATGCGGCGGTGCTTCTCCAGGCTGAAATCGTCGGCCTGCAGCTCACCCGCGGCTTGAATGTAAAGGCTGTCGTTGAGCAGGACGGAGCCGAGGACGAAGCGCTCCGCGTCTACGTTGCTGGGGAGGCCTTTGTCCAGAGAGATGGCAGTGGTGGCTGACATGGCGCAATGATCAGCTTACCGGCCTGACTTGCTCCCCGGCCCAGCTATTTGCGAGCCGTGTTTTGAGCCGCTTAGCCTCTGCATAAAACATGCCGCTTCCGCCGGTCTCTCCGGCGCGGCAAACCGTTCAGAATCAGTTGGCCGGATGCGTGCATGCGGCTTTGTTAAAACTTTTGCACATGCGATTCACAAAACATCCGATCTGCTTAAAACAAAATCGGTCTATTCTGTTTTACTAAATTTGGGGTTCCGGCGCAACAACTTTCCCGTTAAGCACACGGACGTGCCGCAGGCACGCCGGCCGGCCGGAAACGCGCGCTGAAATGCCGCAGAAACGGCGGCTGCTCCGCAATCTCCAGCCCGCGTATCTCGTCTTTCCGCGCGTTGACTTCCAGAATGGCTTCCACCACGTAATCGATGTGGCTCTGCGTGTAGACCCGCCGTGGAATCGCCAGGCGCAGCAGCTCGTGCTGGGCCTTGTCGCCAAACATCACGGAGCCGATCTCCACCGAGCGGATGCCCGCATGCCTGTACAGTTCTACGGCCAGCGCCTGCCCCGGAAACTGTTCGCGCGGAATGTGCGGCAGCATACGCGCGGCGTCGATATAAATTGCGTGACCGCCGGGAGGCTCCACGATGGGCACGCCGTGATCCGCGATGTGGCGCCCCAGGTAGCCGGTGGATACGATGCGGTAGCGCAGATAGTCCGGGTCGAGCACTTCTTCCAGGCCCACCCCGATGGCCTCCAGGTCGCGCCCGGCCAGGCCTCCATAGGTAGGAAAGCCCTCCGTCAGGATCAGAAGGTTGGTCTCCTGGGCGGCCAGCCGGTCGTCGTTGGTGGAGAGGAATCCGCCAATATTCGCGAAAGCGTCCTTCTTCGCTGAGAAGGTGCAGCCGTCCGCCAGCGAAAACATCTTCTGCGCGATCCGTTTTGGCGACCAGTTCGCGTAGCCTGGCTCGCGCTGCTGGATGAACCAGGAATTCTCGGCGAAGCGGCATGCATCCAGGTAGAGCGGAATGCGGTAACGGGCGGTCACCTCGCGCACCGCCTCGATATTCGCCATGGACACCGGCTGGCCGCCGCCCGAGTTGTTGGTCACGGTGAGCATCACCAGCGGAACATGCTCCGCCCCGGTCTCCCGGATCAGCCGATCCAGGGCGCCCACGTCCATGTTGCCCTTGAAATCCAGGCGCGCCTGCGTGTCGGCGGCTTCAGGGATGGGCAGATCGACGGCCCGCGCGCCGGTGAATTCGATGTTGGCGCGCGTGGTGTCGAAATGCGTATTATTCGGCACCACGTGGCCGGGCTGGCACATCACCGTGAAGAGGATGCGCTCGGCGGCCCGTCCCTGGTGGGTGGGAATCATGTGCCGGAACCCGGTCAGCTCATCGGCCACCCGCTTCATGCGGAAGAAGCTCTCGCTGCCCGCGTAGGATTCGTCGCCGCGCATGAGGGCCGCCCACTGCCCGGTGGACATGGCGCTGGTGCCGGAATCGGTCAGCAGGTCGATCAAAATGTCTTTGGCCTGGATCAGAAACAGGTTGTAGCCCGCGGCTTCCAGGAAGCTCTCGCGTTCCGCGCGCGTGGTGTGCCGCAGCGGCTCCACGCTCTTGATCCGGAATGGCTCTATGATGGTCTTCATCTTGATCCGCAACCTCCGCTGGTGGATCGGCGGCCTGCTCTTCGCCTCCACGGTCATCAACTACATTGACCGGCAGACGCTCAGCGTGCTGGCTCCCGTCCTCAAAGACCAGTATCACTGGACGAACACCGACTTCGCCACCGTGTTGATCGCCTTCCGCGTGGTGTACACCGTCATGCAGTTCGTTTCGGGGCGCGCGCTGGACCGGCTGGGAACGCGGCACGGCCTATCGATCAGCGTGGCGTTTTACTCGGTAGTGGCCGCGTGCACCGCCCTGGCGCAGGGATTGGGCGCCTTCCGCGTCTTCCGTGGACTGCTGGCCGCGGGAGAATCGGCCGGGTGGCCCGGCGCGGCCAAGGCGGTCTCGGAGTGGTTCCCGGACCACGAGCGCGCGTGGGCCGTCGCGCTGTTTGATAGCGGATCGTCCATTGGCGGGGCGGTCGCGCCGTTCCTGGTCATCTTCTTGTTTCATACGTTCGGCTCATGGCGGCCGGCCTTTCTCATCACAGCCAGCCTGGGCTTTCTTTGGCTGCTGGTCTGGAGAAAGGTATACCACACCCCTGAAACGCACCCGCGTATCACCCCGGAAGAGCTGCACCTGATCCGGTCCAGCCGGCAAGCTGAACCCGCAGCCGCCGTGTCGCCGCGTCGCCGCATCAACGTGTCGCAACTCCTCCGCTTCCGCCAAACCTGGGGCATCGTCGTGGGCCGCTCGCTTCTCGATCCCTACTGGTTCATGATGGCGGAGTGGTTCGCCATTTACCTCGCCAGCAAGGGATTCCGCATGGAAGAGAGCGCGCTGGGCTTCTGGGCGCCGTTCATGGCGGCGGATCTCGGTAACTTCTTCGGCGGCGGCTTGTCGAGTTACTGGATCCAGCGCGGCTGGCCGGTGGGCAAGTCGCGGCGGACGGTGGTGGCGATCTTCGGCCCGGCCATGCTGCTGTTGATTCCGGCGGCGTTCAGCTCGCGCTACTGGCTGCTGATAGGGCTGTTCGCCTTCGCCACGTTCTGTTACGCGGCTTGCTCCACAATCTTCATCTCGCTGCCTGCCGACGTGTTCCAGTCGAGCGCCGTGGCGACCGTCAGCGGGATGAGCGGCGCCGGCGCGGGCCTGGTTACGCTGGTCTCCACCTACCTGATCGGGCGCGTGTCCGACCGCCTCTCGTTCCAGCCGATCATCATCGTCGCGTCCATGGTGCCCTGTCTGGCCGCGCTGGTAATGGTCACGCTGGTGCGGCCGGGGAAGCCGGCCAGCCCAGGCGGCATTTTGCGTAGCTTCTAATGGTAAGATTTTTGAGGAGAAGCCCATGACCAAACGACTGTTCCTTGGCGTCTGTGCCGCAAGCCTGATGATGTTGGGCCAGAGCCAGAAGCTCCCTACGCGCACCTTTGCGTTGGCGGCCGCTACCAACCCGAAAACGGTGATCCATGTGATCTCCATCCAGTGGAAGGCCGACGCGACGCCGGCGCAGATCGACAAGGCCATCAAGGCCGCCGAGGCGCTGCCTGCCGAGTACCGCGGCATCACGCGCGTGTGGACCAAGCCGATCAAGAAACAGCTTCCCGAGGGTTATAGCCACGTTATCGTGATGGAGTTTGCCAGTGAGGACGCCCTCACGAAGTACGCCGGCAGCCCCGCGCAGAAAAAGTGGTACGAAGTCTACATGCCGATCCGCGAGGAAAGCCGCACCAGCGATATAACTAACTGAGCCGCGATTCGCCGCCCGTCATGCGACAATGGCCCCATGGCCGATTTCCGCTTCCGCCTGAATCCGCGGGGCGGAGAACTGCCCGATTTCTGCGCGGTGCTGAACGGCCACGGCACGCGCTACGAAGTCAATGACTACCGCACCACTCTATCGCTCAAGTCGGTAGTGCGCGGCGAGGCGCGCTACCACACGCCGCAGGGCCACTATCTGCTCACGCCGGATTCGTTTCTGATCCTGAATCACGGACAGCGCTACTCGCTGGAATTCGAAGGCCGCGGCCGCATCCACACCGAAACGCTGTGCCCCTTCTTCCAACCCGGATTCCTGGAGCAGGCGGCCGTCCCCGGCGATCTGGACGACACCGCCAACGCCGCGCCGGCCATCGACTTCTGCGAGCGGCTCTATCCCAATCGCGGTCCGGTGGCGCGCGCGCTGGCCGATCTGCACGCCGGATTGCGCGGTCCGCAGGCCACCGCGCTATGGCTGGAGGATCGCATGTACGGCCTGGCGCAGGCGCTGGCCGGCCTGCGCTTCCAGATCAGCGGAGAGGCCGATTCGTTTCCCGGCCTGAAGCCCGCCACGCGCCTGGAACTCTACCGGCGCCTCTATCGCGGGCGCGATTTTCTGTTCTCCTGCTACGATCGGCCGCTCACCGTGGCGGCGGCCGCGCGCGCGGCGGCGCTCTCGCCCTTCCACTTCCAGCGCATGTTCAAGCGGGCTTTCGGCCGCACGCCCATGCGGTTTCTGCAGGAGACCCGCCTGGATAATGCCCGCCGGCTCCTGGCGAACACGGGCGACGACGTGACGTCCATCTGCTTCGCCGTGGGCTTCGAGAGCCTGGGATCGTTTAGCTGGCTCTTCCGCAAGCGCTTCGGCGTGTCTCCGCGGGCATTCCGCGAAAAGAGCAGGATTGAAGAAGTATTGTCGGCGGCAGTGGCGTAATCTGGCTCCATGACCTGGATGCCTGACTCGAACGAACTCGCCTCCGGCGTGGCCATCGAGCGCCGCACCATCTTCTGGGCCCCGCTGGCCGTGGCCGCCGCCCTGTTGCGCAACGCGCCGCCGGCCCGCGCCGCCACCGCCGCGCCGCCGCTCGATTGGAACGATTTCATCCGCCTGTGCCCGGCCGACGCCGCCGAGTTCGCGCGCGACGCTTCCGAGATCGGCCAGGATACTTACCTCAACCGCATCGCCGCCTGGGCCGTGCGCTTGAAAGCCGCGCCGGATAGCAGGCTCGGCGCGTTTCAGGGCCTGGATCCAAAAGTCGAATTCGGACCCAGCTTTCGCGGAGTGCCCTTCGCGGTGATCCAATGGCGCATGGCGCCGCGCGCGGTGCTCCCTGCGCACTGCCATCCACAGGCCAGCGTGTGCACGGTGGGCATGGAAGGCGAGGCGCGCGTCCGTCACTTCGAAGTGCACGGCGAGGCGCCCCGATTCGACTCCGGCACCCGCACGCCCTTCCTGATCCGGGAGACCCGCAGCCAGATCGTGTCGCCGCGCCGCATCAGCACGCTTTCCGCCACGCGCGATAATATCCATTACTTCGAAGCCGGAGACGCCGGCGCGCGCGGCCTGGACATCACCACCGCGTATGGCGGCGACGGCAGCTTCTCGTTCGTCGCGTTTCAACCGGACAAGCCCAAAGATCCCAGGAAGGGACTGTTCGAAGCCGTCTGGACCGGCATGAAGCTCTAAGAGGACAAACCATGGCAACCACCGATCTTTCTTCCGCCACCATCGGCCAGGCATCCATTAACGTGCACGATATAGAAAAGGCCGTGGCCTTCTATCGCGACACGCTGGGCATGCGGTTTCTGTTCCAGGCCGGTCCCAAGATGGCGTTCCTCGATTGCGGCGGCGTGCGGCTGATGCTGTCGCTGCCCGAAAAGCCGGAGTTCGATCATCCCGGTTCGATCTTCTATTTCAAAGTGGGTGACATTAAGGCCGTTGCCCAGACACTGCAATCCCGCGGCGTAAACTTCGAAACGCCGCCGCACCTGATTGCGGCCATGCCGGATCACGACCTGTGGATGGCATTCTTCCGCGACGCGGACAACAACCTCCTCGCGCTGATGAGCGAAGTGAAGCGCGGCTGAGCCGGGCTACAATGAAGTTTACACCCCGCAATGATCCAACTCACCGGGGCCGCCAAGCGCTTCGGTCCCAAAACACTCTTCGAGAACTTTGACTGGCTGGTTACTTCCAACGAGCGCGCCGGCATCGTGGGCGCCAATGGCACCGGCAAATCCACGCTGCTGAAAATCCTGGCGGGCATGGACGGACTCGACGCCGGCTCCATCACCGTCATGAAGGGGGCTAGCGTCGGCTACCTGCCGCAGGAAGGCCTGTCGCTCTCCGGGCGCACGGTCTTCGGCGAGTGCATGACCGTGTTCGCCGATCTGTTGGGGCTGGAGCAGGAGCAGGAAGACCTGGCGCACAGGATGTCTGAACTCGACCCTGCCAGTGCCGGGTATGCGCAGGTGGCCGAGCGCTTCCATCGCGCGGAAGGCGAATTCCGCGCCCGCGACGGATTTGCCATCGAGGCGCAGGTGGGCATGGTGCTGTCCGGCCTGGGCTTCCCCCAGCGCGAATGGACCAAGCGCACTGAAGACTTCTCGGGCGGCTGGCAGATGCGCATCGCGCTGGCCAAGCTGCTGCTCGAAAAGCCCAACCTGCTGCTGCTCGACGAGCCCACCAACCACCTCGATCTGGAAGCCCGCAACTGGCTGGAAGGCTACCTGGCGGCCTATCCGCACGCTTACGTCCTGGTCTCGCACGACCGCTACTTCCTGGACGTGACGGTGAAGAAGCTGCTGGAGCTCTGGAACAAGAGCGTGCACTTCTACACCGGCGGTTACACGCGCTATGAGCAGCAGAAGGCCGAACGGCGCGCGCAACTCGACGCCGCGTACGCCAACCAGCAGGATCGCGTCCGGCAGTTGGAAGCGTTTATCAGCCGCTTCCGCTATCAGGCCACCAAGGCCAGGCAGGTGCAAAGCCGCATCAAGGAACTGGAGCGCATCGAGAAGATCGAGATTCCGCCGGAAGAGAAGACCATCCACTTCAAGTTCCCGCAGCCCAAGCCCAGCGGACGCATCGTGGCGGAGTTTAAGAACGTGTCCAAGAACTACGGCGACCACCCGGTCTTCGCGGGCGTGAACTTCACCATTGAGCGGGGCGATCGCGTGGCCCTGGTGGGAGTGAACGGCGCGGGCAAGTCCACGCTGATCAAAATCCTGAGCGGCGCCGAGCCGCTCTCATCGGGTGAATACATACTGGGACACAACGCCCAGCCGGACTACTTCGCGCAGGATCAATACAAGGAGCTGGACACCAGCGCGCGCATGATCGACGATCTGGGCATCGTCGCGCCGCGTGCCACCAACACGGAGCTGCGCTCGATTCTGGGCTGCTTCCTGTTCTCGGAGGACGACGTCTTCAAGACCATCGGAGTGCTCTCCGGCGGCGAGCGCAACCGCTACGCGCTGGCCCGCATGCTGATGATGCCGTCCAATTTCCTCCTCCTCGACGAGCCCACCAACCACCTGGATCTGCGCGCCAAGGAAGTCCTGCTGGAAGCCCTGGAAGACTTCACCGGCACGGTGGTGTTCGTCTCACACGACCGCTATTTCATCGACAAGCTGGCCACCCGCGTCTTTGAAGTCGCGGACGGGAGCGTGCAGGTCTTTCCGGGCAACTACGAAGATTACCTCTGGCGAAAGGAAGGCAAGCAGGTCGGGCCGGCGTCGGAACCGGAGCCCGAGCCGAAGGCGGCGAAACCGAATGCCGCCCCTAAAGCCCCCGCCCCCAGCCCCGTGAACCGCAAGCCCGCCCGCCTCAATCCCATCAAGCTGCGCCAGTTGAGAGAGCGCCGCCGCGAGATCGAGGACGAAATTACGCGGCTGGAAGTGGAGGTCGCCGATTACGAAGCCGCCCTGGCCCACTTCGTCAGCGCCGGCGAGACTGTCCGCGTCAACGATCTGCTTAACGCGCGCCGCACAGACATCATCAACCTGATGACGGAGTGGGAAGACGTGGCGCAAACCATTGAGGCAAATAAATGATGCACCTGACCGAAGAAGCCGTCCGTGAACTACTGCCCTTGAAGGACTGCATCGAGCTGATGCAGACCGCGTTCGCGCGGCTGGCAACCGGCGAAGCGCTCAACCATCCCCGGCGGCGACTGATCCTGCCCACCGGCTCGGTGTTGCACTACATGGCCGCCAGCGACGGCCGGTATTACGGCGCCAAGGTCTATGCCTCCAATCCCAAGCGTGGCGCGCACTTCCTGTTTCTGCTGTACCGCGCCGCCGACGCCGAGCCGCTGGCGATCCTGGAAGCCAATCATCTGGGGCAGATCCGCACGGGCGCGGCCAGCGGACTGGCGACCAGATGGATGTCGCGTGACGATGCTTCGACACTTGCCATCATCGGCAGCGGGTTTCAGGCGCGCACGCAGCTCGACGCCATGCTGGCCGTACGCGGCATCACCGAGACGCGGGTCTGGAGCCGGGATCCGGCAAAGCGCGGCGCGTTCGCCGCGGAGGCGGCTGCCCGCCTGGGGACCAAGGTCCAGGCCGCGGACACCGCCGAACAGGCGGTGCGCGGCGCGCACATCGTGGTGACCGCCACGTTTGCCAGGGAGCCGGTGCTCTCGGCGGAATGGATCTCGCCGGGGACGCACATTAACGCCATGGGATCGAACCAGGCTGCCCGCCGCGAGATCCCGGCCGAACTGGTGCGGCGCGCGGATTCGATCGTGGTGGATTCCATCGAGCAGGCCCTTATGGAGTCCGGGGATCTTTTGATGGCAGGATGGACAGGCCCGCAGGCCGGCTTTCCGGTGGTGGAGTTGCAGGATGTGGCATCCGGTCGAGTCCAGGCGCGGACTACGCCCGGGCAGATAACCTTATTTAAATCGAATGGGCTGGCGGTAGAGGATGTGATCGCGGCGGGTTTGGTTTACGAACGGGCCAAGGCTGCAGGTTATTCCTGAGCCGGCATTTGCTGTTCCATGTCGCGCCACGCACTGATTTTCAGACGCCGGCACACCCAGCACAGGGGCTCACCCACGCCGAGTGAAGTCTCGCCGCCGCAGACCGAACACTTGCCGGGCTTGCGCAAACTGTCGGTTACGAGCGAGCGCTTGGCTTGCTCCAGAATTTCCGGAGCAATGACCGGCTCGGACTTGGGTAGCAGCTTCCGTTTCATTTGGTTCCCAATCTGACTACACTATACCGCGCAATCGCCGGGCTTGCCACTCAGAAAAGTACTGAGGGTCAGGCGGCTTCTGCTATCTGTACTACCATGGCTACATCCAGCGACGCCGCGCACCGTGGGCAACGTTGTCCTGGGGTAACTTTCGGCCGCTTTCCAATGATATCCACCACTGCCGGAACCGTGTGCGTGCAGATCGGGCAGAACGCCAGACCGCTGACGCCTTTTTCCGTGAGTGCCTTCATCTCCGTGCTCCTCTCTCACCTCATCGGACGCAAAAACGCCCGTGGAGGTTTTGTCAATTTACGATAATTTTCAAACTGCTATTTGTGTCACCATGGCACTATGAGCCAGCCGCAACCGCCCAAGATCCAGTTGAGCAACACTCCGGAATATCGGGAAGGGTATGCCAACAGTGTCCAGATCCGCGTGAACCTGTGGGACTTCTTCCTGCTGTTCGGGCTGGTGAACCAGACGGCGCCCGACAACGTCAGCATCCAGAATTTCCAGGGCATCTACCTCAGCCCGCAACAAGCCAAAGCCTTGCTTAACGTTCTGCAGCAAAACGTCACCCAATACGAAACCGCATTCGGCGAGATCAAGTTGGAGCCCCACCCGCCGGCCGGGACCGTGCAGTGAACCGGGAACCTGCCCGGCGCCACATCCGGCCCCAAACCTACTGGTTCTTTCTGCTCCTGTTTGCTCTCATTATTTTCGCTTCCCATGCCCCCCTTTTGCGTCTGCCGTATTACTGGGATGAACTCGGCCAGTTCGTGCCCGCCGCGCTGGATATCTTCCACGACGGCGCCTGGATCCCGCGCTCAACCCTGCCGAATGCCCACCCGCCCGGTGTGATGGCGTACCTGGCGGCTTTTTGGACCATCGCCGGCTACTCGGTTATGAGCACGCGTATCGCCATGTTGTTGGTTGCCTCGCTGGCGATCCTGGTAGCGTTTCTACTGGCTATCGAACTGTGTCGCAACGTGCGCGGCGCGCCGGCATTCATGGCGGTGTTCCTGCTTTGCGCTTCGCCCCTGTTCTTTGCGCAAGCTATGCTGGCACAACTGGATATGCCCGCCATGGTGTTCGCCGGCCTGGCCTTGCTGCTGTTCCTGCAGGAGAAGGTCCGGCTGGCCGCTGTCGCGTCCATCGCTCTGGTGCTGGTCAAGGAAACCGGATTGATCGTGCCGCTGGTGCTGGCCGGGTGGCTTTTCTACGAACGGCGCCGGCGGGAAGCCATCTGGTTTCTGTTTCCAGCGGTGCTGCTTTGCGGCTGGCTGATGCTGCTGGCGCGCGGCACAGGGCATCTGTTCGGCAACACCGAGTTCACCCGCTACAACCTGTACTATCCGTTTCATCCGGTGCGGTTTACATTCGCGCTGGGCAGGCGCCTGTACTACCTGTTCTTCCAGGATTTCCACTGGATCGGGACCATTGCGATTCTGTGGGGATGGCGCTGCGGCGTCTTCGCCACACGCGCCTGGCGGGTTGCCTGGGTGCTCACCGGCATTTTCGTCCTCTTCCATTGCGCCGTGGGGGGGGCCATGCTGGAGCGCTACCTCTTGCCGGTATTGCCGATCGTCTATACCGCGATGCTGGCGTCAATGTCGCGTTATCCGGTTCCCCTCAAGGTGTCTAGCCAGGTGGCCGTGCTGGCCGGCTTGATCGTAGGCAACTTCTGGAATCCGCCCTATCCATTCCCGTTCGAGAACAACCTGGCGTTCACGGATTTCGTCGATCTGCAGCTGACTGCAGCGGGATTCATCGAGCGAAACTATGCCGGGCAGCGGACGGCCACGGTTTGGCCGCTCACCTCGGCGCTCGGCCGGCCGGAGCTTGGTTACGTGCACCGCGCGCTGCCGGTACGCAGCCTGCCGGACTTCACCGCGGGTAGCCTGGATTCGCCCGGCTGGCGGCGGGACGCCCGGGTCCTGGTCATGTTCTCGCGCATGTGGGAACCGGAATGGAGCTGGACCAATCTCGAGCTGGTGCGCAAGATCTGGCGCCACTTCTACAGCCACGAGCCGGAACTCCCGGTAGCCGAAATGCGGAGCAGGCCGGTCACTCCCGTGATGCGCTGGGTGCGCCGTGGACTGTGGGTGGAAGTGTTCGAGGTCAACACGGATACGCCTGCCGGGGCGCCTTTGGATCGAACACCGGGATATAACGCCCATCCACATCCGTAAGTCCATACTCCTTCGCCAACTTCGCGGCCCACAGCAATTGCCCGGTCTTTTGGAAGCACTGGGGATCGGCCGCCAGCGCCGCCGCGGCCCGCCCGATGTATTCAGGAGACTCGCTGAGATCAAAGCGGTACTCCTCCTTGCGCGCCTCGGTGGTCATATACATCAACACGCGTTCCGTGCGCATGAAGCCCGGGTTGAGCCCCACTACCGTGACCTTGGCTCGCTTGAGCTCCGCGCTCATGCTCCCGACCAGGCGGTTGAGGCATTCGTGTCCCAGGTCGTGGAGGATCTGCCCGCGGTGCGCCGACGGGTCATGGTGCAGGTTGTCGGTGACGTGAATGATCAACCCGCTGCGCTGTTTGGCCATGATGCGGGCGGCATATACGCTGGTGAACCAGGCGGCGTTGATAGTATCCACCGTGTCGCGCCAGATGCCCCGGCTCAGATCCCAGAACTTCTTGGACCACTCGGCCATGGCGTTGGCGCTCCAGGCGGCGTCAGCCATCAAATCGAGACGGCCCTGTTCCTGTTCGACGCGGCGAAAAAGGGCGGCCGCCTGCTCTTCATTGCCGAGGTCGGCGCGCACCGGGATGCCCCGGCCGCCCCGGGCGCAAACCTCCTCGGCGGTATCCTCCACGGTGCCCGGCGCGTTATCGGTGGGCTTAGGTCCACCGCGCGAGGTGCGTGCGGCGGCATAAACGGTAGCGCCGGCGTCCCCCAGCGCGAGCGCGATACCCCGCCCGGCGCCGCGGCTGGACCCGGCAACCACAGCAATTTTGTCTTGCAAAGTCTTCATGGGGAGCAATGTATGACAACATTCCTGACACCTCTTGTCATGTTTGGCTGGTAAATTCTCTGTATGCGGGCAGACCGGCTGCTTTCGATCCTGCTGTTATTGCAAGTCCACCGGCGGGTCACCGCGCGCGACCTCGCCAAGCGCCTGGAGGTTTCTCAGCGGACTATTTTACGGGATATGGATGCTCTCAGCGGTGCGGGGGTGCCCGTGACGGCGGAGCGGGGCGCGGGAGGCGGGTGGAGCCTGGTGCAGGGTTATCAGACGAAGCTCACCGGAATGAACGCGGCGGAAATCCAATCGCTGTTTCTGGCGCGGCCGGAGCGGCTGTTGTCGGACCTGGGCTTGAAGCAGGATGCCGAAGCTGCGCTGATCAAGTTGCAGGCGTCGCTGCCGGCGGCTTCGCAGCCGCGGGCCGATTTTGCGCGGCGGCGCATCCTGGTAGACGTGCGCGGGTGGCGCGATCCCGCGGAGTCGGTGGCATGCCTGCCGGTGCTGCTGGATGCGCTCTGGCGGGAGCGTCAGGTGCGCTTCGTGTATAGCCGGGTGTTGGGCGAGCCCGGCGAGCGGACCGCCGATCCGCTGGGCCTGGTGGCCAAGGGGAGCGTCTGGTATCTGGTGGCCGCCGTGGAGGGCGGACTGCGCACCTATCGCGTGTCGCGCATCCAGGAGCCGGACGTTCTGGATCGGCCTGCCGGCCGGCCGGCGGGGTTCGATCTGGCGGCGTATTGGGAAAGCTCGGCCGCGGACTTCCGCGAGAAACTGCCACGCTATTATGCGGCCTTCCGAGCCAGTCCGGCGGCGATGCGCCTGGTGCGCTACAGAGGCTGGCGGCTGGAAGAGGAAACCGCCGAAGGCGACGCGGTCCGGGTGCGGCTGCGATTCGACGCCGAGCACGAAGCGGTGCAGTTCGCGCTCAGCTTCGGCGCGGAAATCGAAGTGATGGAGCCGCCGGAACTGCGGGCGCTGGTGCGGGATGCGGCGCGGAAGATCGTGGCGCGCTACCAAGGTTAGTGCGTCATGGAATAGACCACGTAATTCACGCCGATGCGAATGCCCAGCGCCGAGTACTTCTCCGGGTAGCGCGGATCGTCCGCCCATTCCCAGGAGTCGCCGATATCCGAATTGAACGACATGGCCACCATCACTCGCCCGCGATCGTCGTAGATACCTTTCCAGTGCGCGGTCTGGCCGTCGTTGCGGTAAGTGGTGCCGCGCGCCAGCGCCCATTCGCCGGGTATCTGGTAGCGGTCGTCCAGATTGTAAATGGTATGGAAGATGGCGTCCGCGTTGTCCACTTCCACGATGGGACGGTCGGGAAAGACCCGCCCCATGCTTTCGTAGAAGCGATCCCATTCCTCGGTGCCCCAGAAGTCGTCGAGCATCAGGAAGCCGCCGCGCAGCAGATATTCTCGCAGCTTCTTGACCTGGTCGTCGGTTAGTTTCCAGTCGCCCATCTCACCTGCGCACAGCCAGGGATAATTGTAGACGTCATCGCCGTCATCCAGGTTGACGGGCTGTTCCACGGAGCGCGCCTGGATGCGCGTGAGCCGGCGGATGGCCTGCGCGAAGTGCCGGTCGGCGCGCGGATAATCCTGCGTCCAACTGGTGCCGCCCTCGCGCCAGTCGAGGCTGCCGCCGAAACGGCGCCCCCAACGTCCGAAGCGCGCGTTGGGATGCGGCGGATACATCAGGCGAGCGAAGATCCATTCGGCCTTCTGCTGCCAGTCGTCGGGCAGCGCCACATCGTCGTATGGCTCCAGGCTGGGATAAACGCGGAACGGCCTTTGGAACGCGCACAGAGCGGTCAGCACGGCGATGCCTGCCCAACATGGCTTGGAGAGCGTCATGCGCCAACTCATTTCAACCCATGCGCCACGTACAGGTCCGATTGCGCGGTCACGTAATTGTAGGCGTACGCGCGCCCATCCGGCGTAACATGCAAATCGTGAATCTCGATCACCGGCTGCGCCGGATGGATCACCTTCCAGGGCGACTTTTTCCCGCTGTCGATCTCGACGATCGAAACCGGAATGCTCTCCGTATTTTGCGCGCCCGGCCGCACGTACACCGACCGGTTGTCTTCGCGCCATCCAATCACGGTTTCGTCCCGCTGCAGGCCGTGCACCTGACGCGGAGCCCCGCCGCTCACGGCATAGGCTACGTAACCATTCGGCGAGGCCCAGGTCAGAACCTGTTGGCGATCCGGCGAGACGTAGTATTCCAACGAATCGGACGCCCCCTCCGGGCATAGCGGCTGCGCCGTGCCGCGGGCGGCGTCCCATATGAAGCACTGCCAGTGCTTCTTGCCATCGGCGCGCCCGCCTACCAGGTACCGGCGGTCTCCGTCCAGCCAGCCGTACACCACGCCGGCATCGGTTCCCGCGACCTTGATTTCGGACTCTTCTCCCGGTCCGGTGGGCTGCAGCACGAAACGCCGCGAGCCATCCGGATTCAGGGTGTAGCCCGCGGTCCAGTTGCCGTCCGGCGAAAGCCGGTAAATGTGCCCGTCGCTCACGCGGATGGCCGGGGAGCCATCCGTCTTGCGCAGGTACACGCTGCCCTTTTCGCCGCCGCTTTCACCGCTGATGTTGGCGGCGATCACGCGCCCGTCGTCCGAGATGCCCGCCACCCTGCCGGAATCGAGGCACGAAAGGTCGCGCTCGCCGGTGGCGCCCGGCGCCTGGCCGAGGATGCCGAGTTGCGACGAGCCGGCGCTCAACAGCACATCGCCATTGCGGGCGATATCGTAGATTTTCACCCTGCTGGGCAGACGCAGCGCCACGCGGCGGCTGCCCTTCGTATTTACGGCGTAGACCATACCCGCCTCGGCGGGATCGAATGAGCGGAACCAGATCTCGGTGCCCGCGGGATTCCAGCACAGCGCGGCACTCTCGCCAGTGGTGTTTTGCCCGGACACCTGGCCCAGGTAGGTCTTCTTGCCGGCGCGATCCACTATGGTCAGGCCGACGGCGGTCCCGTTGGTGCGGGTGGCATACGCCACGCGCTCGCCATCCGGTGACACGCGGACCATCCATAACGGCCAGGCGACCGTATCCACCAGCACGGTGCCGATGGGATACTCCACGCGGAAGACGTTGTTGACCCGGCGCAGGACCGCCATGGAGGAGCCATCAGGCGACCAGTCGGCTGCGATCACATCGTCCAGGAGAGGCCGCGTCTGGGCGCCCGCGATGGAACTGCGCACCAGGCGGCCGGAGGCGTAATCGCCATACGGCGGCGTAAACAGCGCCAGATCCTGATTCGCCGAGACGGCCGCCAGGCCCGCGTGCTGCGGCATTTCCAGGTCTCGCGATTCGGGGCTGCCCGGCACTGCCAGGAAGATGCGCGACTCGCCGCCTTCCCAGCTCGCCTGGTACACCACGTTGCGGCCGTCCGGCGTGAATCGCGCTGAAATCACCAGGCCCTTGCGGAACGTGATGCGCTGGTAGCTGGGCTCCGTCCGATGCAAACTACGGTCGCGCACCAGGAAGCCGAGGCCGAAGAGAAGCACCCCGCCGAGCACTGCGGCTATCGCCGGAAAGCGGTTCCGGCGCGGCGCCGCGGGAGGGGCGGGCACGGCTGCCTGCACGCCGCTAATGCTGGCCGTGGAGGCCGACCGCAGGGCGAACGCCAGATCGGCCGCCGCTTGAAAGCGCTGGTCGGGCCGCTTCTCGAGGCAGCGCCGGATGATGGTCGTCAGGGCCGGCGATAATTTAGCCGCCTCCATCTCGAAGTCGGCCGGCTCGGCGTTCAGGATAGCGTGCATGGTCTCGACGCCGCTGGGACCCTGGAACGCGCGCTTGCCGGTAAACATCTCATGCAGCACGCAGCCGAAGCTGAAGACATCGGTACGCGCATCCACCGGGTCGCCGCGCACCTGCTCGGGTGACATGTAGCCGGCCGTGCCCATGACCGTTCCCGGCATGGAGAGAGCCACGGTGGCGTTGTTTTCACCGGCCTCGGGAGCGCTCTGCTTGGCCAGGCCGAAGTCCAGCAGCTTGACTTGGCCGGCGCGATTGAGCATGACGTTCTCGGGCTTCAGGTCGCGATGCACGATCCCCAGCGCGTGGGCGGCGGCCATGCCATCCGCCATCTGCACGGCGATCTCGACGGCCTTGCGCGCGGGCAGCGGACCGCGATCGAGCACCGCCCGCAGCGACTCGCCCTCGACCAGCTCCGAGACCAGATAAGAGCTACCGCCGTCCTCGCCTACGTCATAAATGGCAACGATGTTGGGATGGTTCAGGGCGCCCAGCGCGCGGGCCTCCTGCTCGAAGCGGGCACGGCGGGTGGGATCCTGGCCTGCCGCGGACGGTAGAATCTTGACCGCAACGGTGCGTTGCAGGCGGCGGTCGCGGGCCCGCCATACCTCTCCCATGCCGCCTTCGCCCAGCTTATCGAGGATTTCGTAATTACCCAGGATCCTGCCGGCCACTTACTAGCAATATAGCGCTATACCGCCAGGCTCATTGGGGCAGGAGGTGCGGCCTCGGCCGCCTGCTCGGCTACACAGACCGCATGACGCAGAATGCGCTCGAGGTGACGGCAGATGAGCAACAGATTCACGTAAGCGGTCACATCCCCGGGGGCCGAGGTCAACTGCGCGGCCTTTTCGCTGAACGCATGACATTCGGCGCGCAGCGCAGCCTCGCGCGGCCGCGCCGACAGGGCCAGGGTGCGATCCGCATGACGCCAGCTTTTAATGGCCGTGGCCAGAATCTCCTGGATGTTGGCGCCGATTTCGGCAACCTGGCTCAGCATTTGCGACGGCGGCCGGCCTTGTTTCGCGGAGGCCAATCCCACCATTTCGTAGGCGTAGTCGCCGATTAACTCCAGGTCCACGATGGCGTCCAAAGCGCCTGTCAGCAAGCGGGCATCGCGCGCCACGGGAGCCTGCAGGGTAATCAGGTTCAGGCACTGGTCGTGTATGACGCGGTGGTGATGATCGGTCCGGGCTTCAAGCTCGCTGGCGCGCGCCGCCGAGTCCGAATTGGGATCGTTCACCGAGCGGAGCGCCTCGCCCAGCAGCTCGATGGTGGTCTCGCCCATGGCAATCAAGTTCTGCCTGACGGATTCCAATTCGCTTACGTATCTGCTTCTCATCATGGTTAGTGTCTCCAGGCCGTCATTGGGTGCGGCGCCCACAAGCTACGTCGACGGGAAAGCGCACGTTGAAGAAGCGCTGCATCCAGCGTCCCGCGCCGCGAACCGCGTCCATTACTTTCATCCGCATGATTGTCACCCCCTTTCGTTCTCTCGTAGGGCTCTCCGCCTAGCGCGCCAGCATCACTACGTGGTACACCACCAGCAGGACCATCAGGATCAGGTAGGCCCGCAGGCTCATCAGCGAAACTTTCACGCTGCGCGTCATCGGCATGGGGCCGAGCGCTTCCGTATCCACCTTGACCTCGGGCAGATCATCCAGCGGATGTACCACCAGGAAATGGTTATTGTTGTTTTTGGTCGTTTCCATTTTGGCTTCCTCCATCAAGTGGCTGGCCCGCCTGCGGCGGACGGAAAAAGGTTAGGCGCAGTTACCTGCGCCGCCAGGATCAGGGACAAAATGAACAGGACAACGATGATGGTCCAGTTCACCCAGTTATTCCAGGGCTTATTGGCATACTCGCCCAGGAGTTCCTTATCGTTCAGCAAGAGCTGTAAGAAGATGATGGCGGAGGGCAGAATCACACCCGCCAGCACCTGCACGCCGAGAATAATCAATTGCAGCGGGGCGCGCGGAATTAGCACGATGGCCGCCGCGGCGGCCACCGAAAGCAGATAGAGCGCGTAAAACCCGGGGGCCTTCCGCACCGGCAGTTGCAGGCTGTGCGGCCATCCCCGGACCTCGCCGTAGGCCCAGGCGCTCGACAGCGAGATGGCCGTGGTGCCCAGCACCGCGGCGTTGATCATGAGCAGCAGCAGAACGTTGCGTACGGCCGGCCCGGCGTACGTGCCGATATCCATGGCCATCTGCGCAGGATCGGTGAAGTTGAAACCGTGCGCGTGCGATGCCGTTCCCACCACCATCATGCATGCGGCCGCCGTAATCGTGATGCAGGCGCCCACGAACGTGTCCAGTCGGGCCCACTTCACGTCCGCGAAGCGCAGCCGCTTATCGGCTATGCAACTCTGCTGGAAAAAGAGCTGCCACGGAGCGATGGTGGTGCCCACGATGGCGATCACCAGGAACATCAGGTCCGGCGTGATGCCGCCCGGCGGCATGGTCGGAACCAGGGAATGCTTCACGATCTGCTGCATCGGCGGGCCCACCCGGTAGGCCACCGCGAACCAGGCGAAATCCAGCAGGCAGAGAAACACCACCGAGCGCTCCCAGCGGCGATAGCTGCCCGAAAGCACGATGAAGACCAGGCCCGCGGCCGCCAGAGGCACGCCGTACCGGGGATCCACACCCAACTTGTTCAGCGCCAGGTCAATGGCGGCAAACTCGGTCACCAGAGTCAGGAAGTTCACCACCTCCAGGTCGATCAAGGAGAACAGGCCCCACCACTTGCCGAAGCGCTGGTAGATCATGGCGGCATGACCCTTGCCCGTGGCAATGCCCAGGCGCACTACCATCTCCTGTATAAAATAAGTAACTGGCAATAAGATCAGGACTATCCAGAGGAGATGCGTGCCGTATTGCGCGCCGGCCTGGCTATAGGTGGACACCGCCCCGGCATCGTTGTCCGCCACCATAACGATCAGGCCCGGACCGAAGACCATCAGGAAGGTCAGGAGGTCACGCGACCACTTGGACTTGACTACGCGCCCACGCGCCGGCATTACGTCTTGTACGCCGGCGTCCGTCAGCGCCAGGGCTTTATCGGTCATCACGTGTTCCTCCTCTCCGCGCATTTCGCATGCGCAAGGCAGCCCGAAAGCGACGCGCGGCCGCGGCAACCGGACAAATGCCGGGAAGCGCGCCGCCAGACAAGCGGACTACAACATTAAATAGCGTTTGAGGGGGAAGGAAAATGCCGCCTTCGCCCCGCGTCTACCACCGAATCAGTGTGGAAGCAGCGCGGGTGAGGCGATAGGGAAGGTTACCGCTACCGGGTCACAACCGTCTGTTCCACGATTTGCCGTCCGTACTAGGAGGCTGGTCGTCTTTAGGTTCCATATACCTTTCTGGAGACGAGTGAAGCTGGCGGGAAATAAAAAAGCCATTTCCCCCAGTGCAGAGAAATGGCCAACTATCGCGCACGATCGCTGACGGACTCCCCCACTGGTCCAAGCTTTAGCACCGCGCGCCGTAAGAGATCCGAAGACCTCAGCCACATTAGGAAAACCCTTAACCCGGGAGTTCCTGGTCTACCCTGACTGCCAGCATCTTTGGACGCTTTAGGGCAGTGGCTTGTTTGCCGCGCGGACGCCTCGCCTACCGAGGATCCTTGCAATACAACTTCCAATTACAACTTAGCGCTTATGTGCAATCGTGTCAACAGAAAAAATCATAAAAAGCATTTCTTGTCGTATGCGCCAGTGGGGTTGACCCGATTCTGAGATCATATTGGGATATGTTGGAGCAGCTGCGGCGCACCGTTTGCCGGATTCCGAAGGGCCGGGTGGCAACCTACGGCGACGTGGCGCGAGCCGCAGGCTTCCCCGGCGCCGCCCGCCAGGTCGCCTGGGCGCTGCATAACGCAAAAGGGGGAATACCCTGGCACCGCGTGCTAGGCGCCGGCGGAAACATCCGGCTGCCGGGCCAGGCTGGGCTGGAGCAGCGTATCCGCCTTCAGTCCGAGGGAGTCGCTTTTCGCGGCACCCGCGTGGATATGGCGCGGCATGCCTTCAAGTTTGGGACGCCTCCAGCTAGCGCCCGCCGTCCGGGTCGCAAATGACCCAATCGGCCAGATCTTCGATGCGGTCCACCTGGATGTCTGGCGGGACCGTGGCCAGCGTTTCAGGCATGAATCCGTAGGTGACGCCGCAGGACTGTACCCGGGCGTTCCGCGCTGTCTGGATATCCACCGCACTATCTCCCACCATCATGGTGCGCTGGCGCGCGGTGCCGCATTCGGCCATGAGCGTCTCCACGCCGATGGGGTGCGGCTTCTTGAAATCGAAGCTGTTGCCGCCGTATACCTGCTGGAAATTCCCGCCCACGCCCAAACCTTCCACGATGGCCCGGCTGATCCGCACCGGCTTGTTGGTCAGCACGGCCATGCGCACGCCGGCATCCCGCAGCCTGCCCAGCGTCTCGCGGACCCCTGCATAAAGCACCGTGTAGTCCAGCATGTGGTCGCGATAGTATTCCAGGAAGAACTCCAGCGCTTCCTGCACCTGCGCTTCGGTGGCTTCGGCGCCCAGTACCCGGCGGATCAATACCGGCGCGCCGTTGCCGACAAAAGAGTACACGCGCTCGTTTTCGAGCGGGGACATACCCATGTGACGGCGGGTGGCATTGGCGGCATGCGCCAGGTCCAGCTTGGAGTCGATCAGGGTGCCGTCCAGATCGAAAATGAGGAGATCGATGCGGTTCACGAGGCCCGGGAACCCTTATTCTAATTCACCCTCTCGCCCGGGCGCAGACCAGGCGACGGTTCGAGGTACGTAGTCCCGATGGCGCCCAGTTCCCCGGACAGGCGCAAGCGGATCTGGTCCGGTGGGGCCGGCTTACCCGTCAGATATCCCTGCACCAGGTCGCCGCCCATGGCCCTCAGCTGCGCCAGTTGGGACTGTGTTTCCACCCCCTCGGCGATGGCCTTCATATTCAAGCTGTGAGCCAGCACAACCATAGCCTCCACCAGGGATCCCGGACTTCCGGACTCACCCATGGCTTCCACGAAGCTGCGGTCTATTTTCAGGGCGTCGATAGGCAGGTCTTTCAAGCAGCTAAGGGAAGAATAGCCGGTCCCGAAATCGTCTAGTGAGATGCTGACGCCCAAAGCTCGCAACTCCGCCAATTGCCCGACGGACTCCATCACGTCGCGCATGACGACGCTTTCGGTCAATTCCAGATCCAGCCAGGCAGGATCAAGACCAGAAGTCGAAAGCGCCGACTTTACGAGCTCGATCAAGCCTCCGCCGGCGAAGAGAGACGCCGGTATGTTCACCGCGATCTTGACGGGCGGGCAACCGGCGTCCGCCCATGCGCGCCCCTGCCGGCAGGCTTCCCCCACCACCCAGGCGCTGATGGGGCCGATCAGCCCGCTTTCTTCCGCGACAGGGATCAGCAGAGAGGGCGGCACGCGTCCGAACTTCGGATTTTCCCAGCGCAGCAGCGCCTCCACCCCCACAATCCGGTCGGTGGCCAATTCGAACTGCGGCTGATAGTGCAACGCCAGCTCGTTACGCTGGACGGCGTGGTGCAGTTCGCCCTCCATGGCCAGACGCTGGGCGGCGGTCACGCTCATCTCCGCCGTGAACATCTGGTAGCGGTTCTTGCCCTGGCGTTTGGCGGCCCACATGGCGCTCTCCGCGCTCTGCTGCAAGCTGCGCGCGGACTCGCCGTCGCGTGGGTAGAGGGCGATGCCTATACTCGCCTTGAGAAACACCTCGCCGCTCATCACCCGGAACGGCTCGCCCAAAGCGGCAAAGATCCGTTCGGCCACCACTACGGCGGTGCCGGGACTGTCTACATTGCTTAAAATTACGACGAACTTATCGCCACCGAGCCCCGATACGATCTCGGATTCGCGCAGGCAGCCGGCCAGCCGCTGCGCGGCCAGCCGCAGCACGGCATCCCCCGCGCCCTGTCCTTGCGTCTGATTGATTAACGGAAGGCCGTCCAGGCCCAGATGCAGCACCGCTACCATATTGCCGCCGCGCTGCGCCGCCGAAAGCGCCTGCCGCAAACGGTCTTCGCACACGGATCGATTGGGCAGGCCGGTCAGCGGATCGTGGGTGGCCTGGTGAGCCAGCGTCGCTTCCATGCCTTTACGTCCTGTAATGTCCGAGACGATGCCGTCTATATAGCGCACGCCGTTTTTTTCATAGGTGGTGGTGGCCCGGTCCTGTATCCAGATCCATTGCCCGTCCTTGCGCTGGATGCGGTATTCCACGCTGTATGGCCGCCGCCGCGCCAGCAACTCGCCATACGCCGCGCGCACCATTTCCATGTCTTCCGGATGAATCCGGTCGAACCAGATCCCGGCGTCCACGATCTCCTCGGGAGTGTAGCCACACAGTTTTTCGCTGTTGGAGCTGACGAACACCGACCGGCCGGCGGCATCCGCCGTCCATACTACGTCCGGGATGTTACCCACCAGGGAGCGATACTTTGCCTCGCTGCGCCGCAGAGCTTCTTCGGCCAACAGGCGCTCCGTCATATCCCGCGCGATGATGGAGGCGCCCACCACGGCGCCCTCCCGGTTCTTGATCGGCGAGACGCTGAGAGAGACGCGGATCTCGGCGCCGTTTTTTTTCAAGCGATGCGTCTCGAGGTGCGAGACCGGCTTACCCTGCGCGATGTTGTCAAGTATTTGCGACTGTTCGTCCGCGGTGCCGGACCGCGCCAGGATGGAGATAGGTTTTCCAATAACCTCATCGGCGCGATAGCCGTACATGGCCGCGGCGCCCTGGTTCCAACTGACGATGGTCCCGTCCAGAGTCTTGCCGATGATGGCGTCGTCCGAGGATTCTACGATGGACGCCAGCAGATCTTTCATCTCCTCAGCCTGTTTGCGCGCTGTGATGTCGCGAAGAATCGCGGACGCCGCCGTTACCTGCCCCTGGGCGTCTCTAATCGGACAAACAGATAATGCAACGTCTATTCGTTTTCCGGATTTTGTAACGGCTACGCCCTCGAACCGGGTGCTTTCGCCGCGCGCCAGGGCTGCATCGACACGCGGCAGAACGTCTCGCCGGTCGGGCGCCACCAGCATCGATACGGACCGGCCGAGGACTTCCTCGGCGGAGTAGCCGAATAGCTCTTGCGCACCCCGGTTCCAGCTCACTATAGTGCCGTCGGTCGTGCGGCCGACAATGGCATCTTCGATGGACTCCACGATGGATGCCAGGAATCGTTCCGTTTTCTCGGCGGCCTTGCGCACGGAGATGTCCTGCTTGATGGCGATGTAATTGGTAACGGTCCCACGGGCATCCCGCACGGGAGCAATAGTCATCTCCTCCGGATACAGGCTGCCATCCTTGCGGCGGTTGATCAATTCCCCGTGCCAGACCTTGCCGGCCGCGATGGTCTGCCACAGGTCTTTGTAGTAAGCGGGGTCTTGCGTCCCGGATTTGAGGAGGCGCGTATTTCTTCCGGCGGCTTCCGCGGCGCTATACCCGGTCATGGCGGCGAAGGCCGGGTTGACATACTGGATATTCGCGCGGGCGTCGGTGATCACCACGGCTTCGGCGGCCTGTTCGATGGCCCGCGAGAGGCCGGCTTTTTCTGTGCGCGCGCGCTGCATGTAGTGCGCCGCCATGATGGTAAAGAAGCCTGTCAGGATGACGGCGACGCCGATTGATTGCCAGGAAACGGTATTCGGAAGCGCGAGCCGCAAGAACGCCAGCCCCAGGCACCCGGCCGGCGCGATGAGAGATTGCGCGGGGAGCGCCCGCAGGCCGCCGAGAGTCAAATACTTGTCCTCATCTGGGTAAAACTGTCCCCGCCAAATATATCTGTATTAATAATCGTATATCCAGAACTGAAAATGGAGAATATTAACGTTAGTTATTGCTTCGCGGACTGAAAATAGCGGGAAATTTGAAGTTCGGCGGGCTATTCGTACCGCAGCGCTTCCACCGGATCGAGCTGCGCGGCCTTGTACGCGGGCCAGATTCCGAAAAACAGGCCCACGCTGAGCGAAACCACGATGCCCAGCGCAGCTGCCCACATGGGCACTTCGGCGGGGAGCGATTTGAAAACCAGCCGGCTGATCAGCGAAATCAGCCAGCCGAAAACGATGCCCGCGACACCGCCCAGGCTGGTCAGCACCGACGCCTCCAGTAGAAATTGCAGAACAATATCGCGCCGCCGTGCGCCGATGGCTTTGCGCACGCCGATCTCCTGCGTCCGCTCGGTCACCGAAACCAGCATGATGTTCATCACCCCGATGCCGCCCACCAACAACCCTATCGAACTGAGCACCGCCATTACCAGGAAGGTAATTGCTGTAATTTGCCGGAAATCGGCCACCATCTGGTCGGCGGTGGAAAGCGCGAAATTATCCGGCTTGTCGTACGGCACGCGCCGGTCGATGCGCAGGATGGTCCGGACTTCGTCTAAAGCCTTGGGCAATTGCCCGTCCTTGGCGGTAACCACAATGGCATTTTCCCGCGCGTTCGGATACATTTTCTGCATCATCCAGTACGGGATTAATACGCGCATATCCTGATCGCCGAAGAAAGACGCGGCGGGGCGGATCATGGTGCCGATCACTTCCAACTCATGGCCGTCTACCGTGATGGTTTTGCCGATGGGTTCGACGTTGGCGAACAGGCCTTTCTCGATGTCGGCCCCCACCACGGCCACGGGCGCCCGGCGGCGGCTCTCTTCTTCCGTGAAGAATCGCCCCAGGTGCATGTCCACCTGGCCGCCACGGGCATAGGCCTCCTCGACGCCCATCAGGTTGATGTCGTACATGTCGTTGCCCTTGTAGCGCACGTTGAGAATCTGCTCCGGGCCGAAAAGCATAGGCGAAACGTCCGCTACCGAGGGACACCGCGCCTTGATATCCACCGCGTTCTGCCAGGTCAGATCCTTGCGCGTGCGCTCCTCCGAACTCAAGCGATGCGTACGCGGTCCTACAGGGAATTTGAAGACGATGATCGAATTGGGGCCAAAGCTGCGCAGCACGCCCGTAATAGATGTGTCGAAACCCGTCAGGATGGCGCCCACGCCGATGATCGTGCCGGTTCCGATGATGACTCCCAGCACCGTGAGAAACGCGCGCAGTTTGTGCGAGCGAATGGTCTGGAAGGCCAGCATCAATCCGTTGACGATCGCCAGTCGGGTCATGGTTTACTTCTCCACCCGCAGCGCTTCGATGGGATCCAGGCGCGACGCGCGGCGCGCCGGATAGATGCCGAAGAACAGCCCTACGATGCCCGAGAGCCCCACGCCCAGGAAGATGGAGGTCCAGGGAAGCGCCATGGGCACCGAAGTGACGTTGCGCACCAGCACGGCCACCATCCAGGCGATCAGCACGCCGGCCAGGCCGCCGGTGGCCGCCAGGCACGAAGATTCCACCAGAAACTGGTTCAGGATGTCCCGCCGCCGCGCGCCCAGCGACTTGCGAATGCCGATTTCATGGGTCCGTTCCGTAACCACCGCCAGCATGATGTTCATGATCACGATCCCGCCCACCAGCATGAACACGGAAACGATCCCCACCGCCATGGCGGCGATGGCTGAGGTGAGCCGCTCCCAAAGCGTAACGAAAGCTTCCGAGGCAAAGATCGAGAAATTGTCGTCCTGGCCGGGACCCAGATGACGGTACGAACGCAGCAGCGTGCGGGCTTCGTCCTGCGCTTCGGCCAGGTGCTGCTGGTCGATGGCTTTGGCGATCAGCCGTATGCCGGTGCGGGCGCCATAAGTCTTGAAATAGCTCTCCGCCGGGATCATGACGAAATTATCCTGGGAGTTGCCGAACACGCTCCCCAACTCCTTGGCCACCCCCACCACTTGGTAAGGCGTGCCTTCCACTTCAACCGTCTTGCCGATGGGGTCGACGCTGGCGAAGAAGCGTTCCCTCAGGTCGTTGCCGATGAAGATCACGGGCGCGTGGCGGCGGGTTTCTTCAGGCGTTATGCCGCGCCCGCTGCCCACCTGCACATTGTTGATGGCGGGAATATTGTCCGTAACGCCCTCCACGTCCACGTCCTCCATGGAGTCGCCTTTATAAGAAACGCGCGCCCGGCGCGATACCATCATCCCCACGTCCTTCAGCAGGGTGGCCTGGCTCCTGACGAACTCGTACTCGTCGCGCTTGATTTCCGGGTTGCGCTTCATCATCTCGTAGAACTTCTTGGGGTCCCAGGGGCCGAACCACGCCATGCGTACAATACGGAAGCCGTCCGCGCCCATGTTGGAGACCTTGTCGGAAATGTACACGTTCATCCCGTGGATCAGCGCCGTGACGGCGATCAGCGTGGTGGTGGCCAGGATGATGCCTAGCAGGGTGAGGAAACTGCGCAGCTTATTCTTGCTGAGAGAGCCGAAGGCGATGCGGGTGGCCTCCCAAAAGGAGGCGCTGGGCCGGAACTTGCGGGGGTTGCGCACGGGAGTCCATTAAACAGACGGCGGCGAGGGCCTCATTGTTCCAGACGAACGAAGCGGCAAAAGATAACACGGGAGCGTGCTAAAATCGAGTTGTAGCCCAATCGCGGACTCAACCGATTGAATAGGCCTGCCAAAGAGATGGGGGCGCAACGGATTCGACGGGATTGAATCGTGATGGGGAGGCGTGCCGGGTTCCGAGCTCCCGTAAAACGATCGGAAAAACACAACTGCCAATACGCAGTTTGCATACGCTGCCTAATTAATTAGGTAGCCGCTCCAGCCGTCGAGCCCGCGCGGCGGTGAGTGAGCGTCATATTGCGGGATAGGCTGAAGGCTTCGGTCCGGAGCATAAAGCCGAGATCAATCGGGCTAGGTGGCCGCCATTTTGCCGGTTCAGTGGCGGGTGCTGAAGCTTTTGAACCGTGCTACGCACGTAGTTCTCTTCATGGCGAGCATTCTCGGACGCGGGTTCAACTCCCGCCGCCTCCACCACTATATTTACAATATAATCAATAGTTTACAGTATTGACTTGCTTCGCGTAAGTTTTACGTAAGATGCCGCGTGCTAGAATTGGTGCCGTGTTGAACCTTTTCCGCCGACACATTGCCGACTGCTCGAAGGCGGGCACTCGTACGCAGGATTGCCCCAGCAAACCGAAATGCCCAATCCACTTCGAGGGCGTTGATGGGAGCGGCAAGCGTCACAAACCCCAAGCACTGAGAGATCCCGCTTCTGGCAGCGGCGTCCGAGACTGGAACCGAGCAGTCGAGATCAGTAGGGAAATGGAACTGCCGATTCCACCGAAGCAGACCCAAAAGCCTCAAGCCAGCATTGAGGCCGCCACGGCGAGCTTCGTCGCCTTAAAAGCAAAACGAAGTCTTGACCTTCAGCGAAAGATCCGCCTTCTCCTTGCAAGGCTGAAGGCGTTCCTTGAAACCCGCAGAAAAACAACGGTGCCTGAAGTGACATTCGGCGACCTAATAGATTTCAGGGCTGCCTGGAGCGATGCGGTCACAACACAGCGTCGGAATCAGGAATTATTAAAGGCATTTTTCCGGTTCTGTGTGAAATCGGAGTTCATTTCTAAGAGTCCTGCCGCGGATCTGGACCCGATACCTGAAGGTCGACCCAAAACGGAGCCATTCACCCGCGACGAGATTGGCCGGATTCTCTCCGCGACCTCGAGAATCAGTGATGCATATGGAAGGCAAGGGCAGCCCATAGCAGACCAAACCAAGGCTTTCGTTCTTGTGATGCGATACACCGGTATGTCGATCGGCGACACTGCGAAGCTGGAAAAGGCAGACGTGTCGGGAACCCGGATTAGAACCTACCGGAAGAAGACAGGCGAAGATGTCTTCGCTAAGGTGCCGCCTTTTGTGATCGACGCTCTCAAGGCTGCGCCACACGATAGTGACAGGTACTATTTCTGGACTGGGCGAGGAAAACTCCACACCAGAACAAGCAAATGGGGCGAACGACTTCAGCGGCTGTTTGTACTGGCAGGCGTGCGGATATTCGAGACCGACAGGAAAAGGCGGTCCGGTGGAAAGCTTAAATCCTTGTCAGAAACCGTCACAAAGTCTACGGCAACACCACATATGTTTCGCCACACCCTGGTACGGGATCTCCTCGAACATGGCACACCAATGGAAGAGATCGCGGAACTGCTGGGAAACTCCATGAAGACTGTGGAGAAGTATTACAGCAAGTGGGATACTCGCCGGCAGGCTAGGCTTGAGAAGCGTTTAGAGGCATTCTGGAAGGCTGACCCCACGACGAAGACCCTGGCTCGCTGAGGCCAGAGCCTTCGCCTACAGAGGCCGTTCTTCTCACGCCGCCTTGGCGGAGAGGCGATTGTGAACCCGATACTTCACGCTTTCAGGAATACGTAGAGTGGTGTGGGCGCGCTTGTAGCGAGTCCCCGGGCGACAGAGCTTCAAGACGCCATCTTCGTCCATGAATAGCCTGCGGATGCTGTCCCGCGAGAGTCCCCAGTCCAGTGCGATTTCATCAACACTATAGTGCTTCTCATTAGCGATCGAAATCACAGTTGCGTTTGCCATAAGGTTAGTCCTCACCGATTGTCTCGGTCAACGGCTGTTTGGCCGACGCCCCGAGATCCATTGAACACCGGCCCGAAGCCCGCAGCGCATCTCCGTCGCGGATTATCATGCGGCTACCTCGTCATCGTCCAGCGGCACGGGGGCCTCCGCTGGCCTGCCATATTTGCTTCTCGCGCTCTCCTTGCCGGCCTCGATGTTCTTGAGCCTCTTTGCGCACTTCTCTTCCCAGAGTTCCCTTAGCTCTGGGTGGACGTAACTGTCCCCTTCCTCGGTGAGTTGAAATAAGCCCATCACCGCACCCATCTCGTTATAGAACTGCTTCGGCTTCCTCGCACGCGCCAGCTTCGCCAGGATCTCAGGGTCACTCGTCAGACAACCCGCGCCCTTCCATGACTCAACCATCAACCAGATGAGCCAACCTACTTGATAATCCGCCAATAACATGATTGCTGTGTCCTTGCACCAGTCGTTGATGTTGAGCGGGAACCACCACAACGGGTTCTTCATGCCGCGCCGCGAAGCCTTCGCCGGCCCGACATCATATCTTGCGGCGCTCTTCGCAATCTCCACCACTTCCGTAGCAGGTAAGGGTGGCACACACTGCTTTTGATTCATACTCATAAGACTCTCCTCAATTTCGTCTTGCGTCTTTCCATTTCCCCGAAGAAAACAGGCCCGCTTGAACAGCGCCTCATTTCTGAAGCCCTCTGTAATCCTCGCTTCGCAGCCGTTAACCTGCTCACGCCTAAGATCCTCGGCCGGAACCTCGGCCGCGAGACTCGCGCCTGGAGTGGCCGATGTGAGCCAAGCAGGGACTTCTGCCATGACGCGTTGGGGATTCTCCCAATGGTAGTGGACACCGCTGACATGCTTCGAAGGAGGTGCAACTACGTATCCACCTTCGCCACGAACGTCAACACCTTCGCCCAACGACCCAGCGCTATTCTTGATCGCCAGTTGACCGCACCGGAAGTACAGGTGCATCCCATGTCCCGTGCGGACAGTCAGCGTGTCCGGCTGCCAGCCGTGCGCATCGCAGAGCAATCGTAGGCTGTTCTGGCCCTTCTCCCCGTCAATGTCGATGACGACAAGGTTCGAAGCGCGGCCGGTCGCGATGCCTATGTTCGCCTCAGGCCATCGACGCCACCATTTACGAATCTCGCCAGATTGCGTACTCGCCTCCTTCTGCCACGATCTAATCCGGGGATGCTTGCCAGGCGCGGCGCAATTCGCCTTTCCGCAGGAGCACCGACCGTCAATGGCAGTGTGCAGAGGCAGAATATGTAAGCCCATGTCACCATACGCTAGCGCGGCTTCCAACAGCGACTCGCTCGGGTATTCATTATCTATAACCTGAAATACCTCCATCTCCGTCACCTCGGCACCCGCAACTCTGATACTGTAGACTCTAAGACCTGCGTCGTGCTGTAGTGCAGGATTTCTCTACAGTTGCTGCCGTAGGTTCTGTATATTGGTCGAGTTCTACTTGTTGCTCTTAGTCTTGCTGTGTCTCTTTCTGGTTGCTCTGGTGTGTCAACCAGGGCGCAACCCGATCGTTTCCACGGTGCGTTTGTTTTCTTGTCCATACTTTCAGTTTGAGCTAAAATGGGATATATTACAAGGAAGCCTTTCATGTCACCCCAACACGGATCAATCCGTCTGATTTCAGTCTCCGTACGCGTGCAGCTCGACGCAGCGTCATGGAGTTGGCGCGTTCTTCCGAGCGGTAAGCTCGCATATGATCTGCACACTGTACAGACCGGAACCGTATCCGTTCCCCCACGTTTTCGACGCAGCGGACGGGCAGTGCGGGACCGGTTTCTTTCAGTTGAGGCGAACCCGGATGCCGCGCTTCGCTTCTTAAATTCCACCGGATATTTCGCAAATGGATCACTTCCCAGCAGGCCGATACCAAGCGATCTGGAGGAGTTCGAGAAATTCCAGCAGGTGGTCAAGGCATTGCTGACGACGAAGCCTTCCCAGTGGCCGAAGGTACTCGAGCAATACCCGAAGATCGGAGATACCGTGAATAGAAACAAAGCTCCTGCGCTTGCGCTTAACTGGGAGGGAAATGTGCCTATAGGCGTCGTGACCGCTGTTAGTGTGGTGGGTGCCATTGTTGCCTCAATTTTAGTGGACCGTTGGGCCGGCGCCGAGTTTAGGATGTGCAAGAACCCACGTTGCCGCAAAGTGTTTGAAGTCACCGATGCGCGGAAGATCTTTTGCAACGGAGACTGTGCCCATCGCAGCGCGGTGCGGGCCTACAAGAAGAGAAAGCGCGACCGCCGTATGCGTGATTCTGATGCTCGTCGGTAAGGAGTTTGAAAATGGTGCTGTTCTGGTCGCTGGACCGATTCTCGCGCGAAGGTGTCCTGGAAACGCTTCAGCACCTCAAGGCACTCACCTCTCATGGTGTGTAGTGGTTCAGCTACCGTGAGGAATACCTGCGGTCCATCGGCCCATTCAGGGATGCTGTGCTGGCGATCCTGGCAGCTATCGCCAAACAGGAGCGCGTTAGGCTATCTGAGCGCGTGCAAGCTGGCCTGAGTCGCGCCAAGGCTCAAGGTAAGGTATTGGGACGCCCCAAGGCTGCGGTGCGGCCTGGGCGCGCGTCCTGGCTGCGGGAGAAGGGTCTGAGCTTACGCGCCATTGCCGTCGAGACTGGGGTCAGCGTCATGACGATCCAACGTATCGTGGAGGCTGCATGAAGTGTGCCATCGCGAGGCAGTTTCCGCTAAGCCCGTTTTGTGCACGACTCCTGCAAATGCGTAAAGAAACAGACAACCCAAATCCAGAAGTCAAAGATTGCCAGTCTGCCGCATCTGGGATAGCGCCACGACCATTCTAAGCTGGCCGCAAGGGCCGTTTACTCGCGCGAACATTGGGCGTATACTGGTTGTGTAATGTCAGGGCTAGCAGTGTTGGCCTTGGCGCTTGCCCTCGCGCCCGGTCGTTCTGCGGCTGGAGATACCCCGCATACTGGAGACACCCCGCATGATGGACGGCTCCGTCAACTCCGCTTCAGTTGGGACGGCAAGTACGTGCTGGCGCAGGACGATACCGAAATCACCGTTCTGTCGGCGGCCCCGCTGGCTGTGCTCTTTCGGATTCCCGCTGAGAATGCAACCTTAGGGCAGTTCACACCTGATTCCAGAGAGATCGCGTTTGTCAGCTCGATTAAGAGCCCCGACCCAGCCGTGCTGAAGGTTATGCATGGTATGCCTCATGTGGAGCGATGGAGCGTGTGTGAACAGGCGCGAATCGCCTCAGTCGCACTGGCTGTCAAGACTTATGGGGCTGCCGCCCTAACGCTGGACGCACGCACACTGGCGTACGCAGACTACGACGGCACCCTCGGTGCGATTGACGTCGCGACGGGTCGCACCATAATGGAGCGCAAGAAGTTTAACACGCCGGCATTTGTTTTTGTTCGGCAGCAGTGGTTTGATATTCCGAACGACCTCGGATTCGCCAAGTTGGCGTTTTCGCCAGACGGGCGTTTCCTCATCGCGATACCCAGCAACGGCAAGACGGTAATCTGGGACATTCGGGGAAAGAGCCGGGTCAGCATCAGTGGCTTGATGCACGTGGTGTGGTCAGGTTATGGCGACTGCGCTTTTCTTGCGCCCAACCGAGTGCTGATCTCGTCGCACGGCAAATGGGGGAAAAAGTCGATCGTGACGGCAAGAATCGTGGACTTTCCCGATGGAAAAGAAATCTCTAAAGCGAAAATCCCGTGGGCTCCCGACTTACAGGCGGCCACTGACTCGGCGTTCCTCGTCGTCTTACATCCCTACTGGTGGGAGTTTGTGCCATATGATATCGGCCAGATTCATGTAAAACACCCTAGCGACGGGGCCGCTGCCATTGAGCTTTCCACCGGCAAAATGATCACGACGAACACGCCCGCAATCGACGTCTTCGGCAATCATTACCTCGCCGAACCCAATCCCGGTGAAATCGGGTGTTACGAGCGGGGCAAAGGGCTCCAAACCCGTATCGCGATCCGTGGCAAATAGGCCCTACGCCACGTTCGCGGAAAGCTGAGTTCGGACGAAAAGTAGCTTATCGAAAAGTGGCCTCGCCGTCTGGGAAGGCCATGGAGAACTGCATAGTGTGCGCTGCTGTGCCAGTCAATATGGTTCCATACAACGCTAGGCCCGTGTTACGTCCACAACCGCCGTGTTTCGTCCGCGACGGCCATAAGGTACGCTGGAATGGCCGGGGTTTTGCGGCACCCATGTTCGAACAACTTGAAGAGAAGGGGTCCTTCGGGTCCTGGGCCATCCAGTCGCTTCTGGCCTATTTCGGGCCGCTGGTGCTCCTCATAATAACTTGGAGCTACCTGTCCGCCGGAGAGGATAGCCCAATCCTCACTTTATGCGAGTACGTCTTCATTGGCGTGGTGAGTTCCGTCCTCGCCGCCGGTATTTCAAGCGTTGCATTCGAAGCGACAGTGCGAGGGCGCTGGGTATGGATCATTCCGGTTGCGCTATTCCTTGCGGCGCTTGCTAGTGAAGGCTACCGGAACGTCCGAGAGGTGACGTACATGTTTTACGTTGGGCCAGGCGAGGGAGAGGCCGGGTTGGGCTTGGTCCTGCTTACGATGCCCACCTGGAGTTGCTGCTGCTACTCAATCACGATGATCCTGTGGCGGAGACACCACGACGGCAACCAATCATCGCCTCCTGCCATGCGGTGAAACGCCGACACGACCACAACCGCCGTCCTTGTCGCACCTGACCTGAACCGATCAGTAGACGCGCAGCAATCGAGAGCAGGTTCGCCGAACTTGCAGCAGTTGCTACAGGGTTCCGGGACGAAAAGTGGGGTTGTCGGAAAGTGGCCTCACCGTCTGGGAAGGCCATGGAGAACTGCATAGTGTGCGCCGCTGTTCCAGTCAACATGGTTCCATACAACGCCGGGGTGTAGAACGGCTCACCGATTCATCGGCATGAGCCCTATTCCGGGTCGGCCTAGGCGCATTCCCGGAGAGTTTCCCAGCCGTTTCAGCGAGTCCACAAGCTGGTTCCAACTCGCGCTGCGCTTCGACTGAACTACCCAAGTGGCATCCGCATGGAATTGTCGAATTTCTCAGCAGACGACGACCGCGCGCACGTTTAGGGCCATCCGCTCGGAGAACGCTTGACAATAGAGGATAAAACGGTCTATAATGGTTATAGCATTGGAAACAGTGCCGCGCCGTGAGGGCGTGAGCGCGTCTCTCCCCGATATCTACAACAGCCGGTAACAATGGAGTGGATTTAGCTGTCCGAAAGCCCTGGGCGGCTGCAGTCAGGTGCTCCTGGAGGTCCTGGTTGGGTACAGGTGAGAGGTAGTAGCAGAATGATACCAGGTCCTGCCTGGGAATCTGTTGACAAGCTGGAGAGCAAACCAGCCTCTGGATAGCAGGAATCATGCTACGAGAACGTTGACTCGGACACGTAAAAGCTGGACCGGCGTCTGTCGTGCGTAATTAGGCACTACGAGGCTAAACCAGGCGAGTCGAAATCCGCGATATGCTGCAGAACGCTAAAGTTTGAAGTTCTGTCCCGACGTGGCTCCATACGGCATGGCCATGTATTGGGTGTTCACACGAATCCGAGGGGTAAGGATACGTGTGCCCTCGTTCACCACCGGCATAGGGAGGTATAAACCATAGATATCACAGTGGTTATCGGTCGCTTGAGCCTTCCGTTAACCCCAAGATGAACACATAGACCGCAGGGGGAACACCGGCCGAACTGAAATAGGCTCGGTGATCACCCGAAACCGGCCACACAAGATCACCTGGAAACCTGCGAACGAGTAAACCAATCATCCAGGACGATGACTCTGATACGACCAAATGTCAACGCCGACTTGACAGTAAAGTCGTTACGGGAACTTAGAACCGACTGCGTGATTTCGATGCTCACAATTGGCCCACAGTGATGCTCTGATTTGGCCCACCTGGACAGCCCCGGATGACACCATACCGGGATGGACAGGAGAGCCAAGATGGAGTTATTCGAGGAAATC